>ERZ1034917.245-NODE-245-length-52664-cov-26.482655_pt1 | contig 52664 bp, 73 predicted proteins | sample MGYA00520605_ERZ1034917 | MGnify/ENA primary metagenome ERZ1034917 (study PRJEB33766, sample SAMN09781784) | gut metagenome | biome: gut microbiome | host: Homo sapiens | place: Madagascar | study: EMG produced TPA metagenomics assembly of the PRJNA485056 data... | reverse complement strand
CCTGTACTGCAAAGCATACTTCAGATGCTCGTTCAGATGCACCGCGTCGTCGTCGTAAATATATCTCTCCGGGATAACCCCGCTCTCAAAGAAGGAATTTTCCCGCTGTGCGTTCTGTATCTGCTCCCGGTTCTGCGTCATGATCTGCGAGTAGCCGTTTATCCTCATCTGCTCTATCAGCTTCTCGCGTATCTCGACCGGAACCACGCCGTTCTCGTCGGAGAAAAGCCCCATCTGCATGGCGGTTATGAAGTTCTGCTTCTGCGTCTCCTCGGAGGTGATAAGCTCGTTTTCGGTGTCGAACACAACATCGTAGGAGTTTATGTCGTCCGCCATCCAAGTAAGCACCCCGCCGACGGAATTTACCCCGACAGCGTTGCATACCCTCACACCCGCCGCGTAACGCTTGTATATGTGAAGCCACTTCACCGCCAGCTCCTTCACCGCGCTCCGCATATTTTCGGAGGTAAGCGAAAGCCGCGTGTTGTCTATCTGCCGCAGATTCTCTATCGCCGTGCCGGAGGTGACCCCCGCCGGAGTAGACCCGTACACCATCAGCTGAGATATCCCTGCCGCGTACTCCATGTCCTGCGCCAATTGATTCATCTCGTTGACAATCTCGGTCGGGATGCCGTAGTGCCGCAGACGCGACGGTGTACCGAACTCGTTTTTGTAGTTGATGATCTGGTTCGGCGCAATGCCGCGCATGATCATCTCGTCAAGCTCCTCCGACTCGACAGCCCCGTCCGGGATGAGTATCGGCTCCCCGACTATGCTCTTGATGTAGTCGTGCAGCTGATTTTTGCACCCGTTGTAGGCTCTCTGAAGCGGTATAAGCTCCTGTATAAACGATTTCCCGAAGAACTGGCCGGCAACCGCCTTGCACTTTACCGCGACAATAGGCACCCTCTCATAGGGCAGAAAGCCGTAATAGTACAGCTTCTCGCCTATGATGATTGCCATCCTGCCGTCCGCAAACTTCTTCGTAGGCGGCTCATAGAAGGTGATAACGTGCTCGCACCCGTCCACCCTCTCGGTCTTTGTCGCCATGACTGTGGAGGAGAAGGTGTCAAGCCCGTAGCCTCCCGCACCGGATATGGGCGTCACCACATACCGGTCGCAGGCTCTCCCCTCGACCCTCAGCCCGTAAAGGTCGTATATCGCCCCGGCATCAAGCACCTGATCGGTGATGATGTTTCTCTGCTCGTCGACAGTCTCCTTGTACACCGACTCCGGGAACACCTCATATGGAGAGAGTATCCCGCACACAAGGTCGCCCTCGCATATGTCACGTGTGCCGCCGGTCTCCTCCTGCACCGTCCCGATAAGCCTCCCGGCGTGAGCATCCCACCACGACAGCACAAAAGCCGTCCCGGTAAGCTCCGACCACCCGTAAATGCGGTCTTTCAGGCTGTCCCAGTTTACGTTGCGCTGAGTGTACCGTAAAAGCCCCGTCGATATGTCCGCCTTTGCAAGATCGTCAAGGTCTCCCGTCGCAGGCTTCACCGTCATGAGATACCGCACGTTCCGGAGGTTTGCCATCCGCGTGTCGTAAAGCGGCGCGATTCTGTTGTATACTCCCCTCTCAAGGAAGTCATACTCCGGCTCTATCTCCTCGATCTCATGCGACCGGGGATTTATCTCGCAGTACTGATGCCCCGCGAGAAAGTTTGCGTTGAGAAGCCACTGCAGCTCAAACGCCTGCCTGTCGTTTCTCCTCCGCTCAAGCTCGGATTTTACCCAAGCCACAAACTCGTCCGCCGTCTGCTCGTCCGGCACACCGGAGGTGTCGATAACGTCAACGACATTTTCGCCGTTCTGTATGTCCTCCGCCTTCCGTGCCGTGAAAAGACTGCGAATCCCGTCAAAAAAGCTCATTTCACATCAGTCTCCTTCCCGTCCCAGCGGTCTTTTATCGCCTTCCTCGGTCGCTCAGGCGCACGGTAAGGCTCTTTCTTCAGCCGCGCATACTCCTCAGCCGACCGGCAGGAAAGCCTCTCGGTCAGCTCGTCAATGCGCTTCTGCTTCTCTCTTAAGCATCCCGTCCAGAGTATGATAAGCACCGCCTGAAGCACGAGGTTGATAACCGAAAGCATCACTCCGAGCATCACGCGCCGCCCTTCTTTGCCGCCGGCTTCTTCTCCGGCTTCTTCTCTTCGTCGGCTTTCTCCGGCTCTGCGACAGACGCAAAGGCTTTTTTGTACTCCTCCGGATACATCACCCCGAAAAGCTCCTTCGCACACTCCCGACAGATGATGACCGTCGGACGGTACTCCGGGTTTCTCGATACGATAAAGCTCGCCACTCTCTCGCACCCCGGCACAAAGCACATCCTGTCGATTTTTTGTACTTCTATAGGTCTCGGCATATATTTTCCCCCATATGTCAGAATCTGCGGCTCCGCCCCTTCCGACTTGCCGCGCAAATAGCTTTTTTCTTTATCTCCTGCAGCCTCTCCCCGTCGGTCAGCTCCCTCTCCGGCGCTTTCGCAGGAACCGGTCGACCGACACAGTAGTACCGTAAAGCGTCTGCCTGATGCGTGATCTCATGAGGCTCTGTCGCCGCATCGTTCGGTCTGCTCTCGGAAAACTCAAGCTGCTGCAGGCTCTTTATAAGCTCCCGGCAGTTTTCCGCGATAAGCATCCGCGAGGTCTCCCCTCCGTCAAGCCCCGTGACAGGCTTTATATGCTCTCTCACGCAAAGCCACCCTCCGATACGCTCGGAGTTGCACTTCGTGAACCGCACGCCGCCCTCGGCAAAAACCTCCGCGATGTGCTTTCCGGTGTCGTTTGACCGCTTCCACAGGTCGGGAGGAGCAAACGTCGCCTCGATTTTCTCCCCGGCAGACATCATAACGATCTTTTTTGCCGCCTCGGATATCGTCAGATCCGCCTCATGCAGCTCCTTGTATACATACTCCTGCCCCGTCTCGTCCACGGCTATCCACAAAACCGCACAGCAGTCAAAGCCGTAGTCTATGGCTCTGTATATCCTCCAGTGCGGCTGCACGTCAACCCTCGGTATCACGTGCAGGGAAGGACGGAACTCCGAGAAAAACCGCCCGTCAAAGGAGTAAAAATCTCCGTATCTCCATGCCGCACGAAGCGCCGGAGGCAGAGACTCAAGATCCTTGATATAGTCGGGATTTGCCTCCATCAGCGCGGCATTGTCGGTCACAAGCGCCTGTATAAAGGAGTAGTCGTCCGGATTTTCCTCCGGCTTGAAATCTCTCTCTATAAATAAGCGACGTATCCACTCCATGCCCACCCCGCCGGGATTGCACGACACAAAAAGCCGCTTGGGGAGCGCATTTGTGCCTCGGAGAGTAGCCCTTATGGCGTTGAAAGCCTCCTGAGTAAGCTGCTGTGCCTCGTCAAGGTAGATGCAATCCCACTCTTGACCGGAAAATTGCAAAACATCACCGGAATTTGCGCAGTACGAAAACTTTATCCTGCTCCCGTTCGGAAAGACGAGAGATTTCTCTTTATCTTTATACTGGCATACGTCCAGAGTGTCCTCGCGGAGCGGTATGATGTGGTTTTCGTTAAGCTCCGGATATGATCGCCGCACTATCATCTGCTTGATGCCGGGATACTTCAGCGCATATATCTTCGCCGCAAAGTCGATGACCCAGCTCTTTCCTCCGGCACGCGCTCCTCCGTAGCAGGTATACTTTGTGGTGCTTTCAAGGAACTCCCTCTGCTTTGGCTGAGGGAAGCCTCTCATTTTTATTTCGCCCACTGCGATATATCCACGCCGCCGTAGTCGAGCTTCACGACGGTCTCCTTCTTTTCCGGCTCGTTGAAGCCCATCATCTCCGCCACCTGAGCCGCCGCCTTGAGCGCGACATTCGCCGCCGACGCGTCATAGCAGGTAATCTCGTCGCCGTCCTTGCCCACGCACAGCTTTGTGGTGGAATTTTTAGCCTCGGAGAAAATCTCCCGTAGCTCCTCAAGCATCTTTGCCCGCGTCCACTCCACCTTTTCGGCGACCGCATTGTCCCGCTCGTCGCGTATCTGCTTTATATATGCCTGCACGTGATCCTTGCGGAAAAGCTGAGATGCCTTCTCCTGCAGAGACTTCCGGGTATATCCCGAAACCTCGTATCCGGCAAGCGCATATACATCCGCCAAGGCAGGATGTTTTCCGCGCCCCTGCTCGTCTACCTCGCCTTTTTCGTCAACGCCGTAAACGTAAAGCTGACAGAACTTCCTCTGCCGCTCGTTCAGATCGCGCGTCTTCCCGGCTTTGTCCGTGTACGCCTTCATTTTCATCCTCCTTCCGGTAAAAATTCAAAAGCCCCGCCGTCCCAACCGCCGCCCATTGTGTGCGGCACGCAAAAAAGGATATCTCCGGAGATATCCATGATATTATTGTATCAGATAAAAAGGGACAAAAGGGACAAATTTCGCCCTCCGAAAAAATTTTTTCGGATTTTTAAAAATTATTTTCAAAAACCCCTTGACAAATGCACTCAATGGGTGTATAATAGACACGTAAGATAAAAAACACCCCGGACACCGGGAAGAAAGGCACTTGAACTCGAGAAGTAAAAAAGACAAATGCGGGGTATAAATCCCCCGCAGAAAGGTTCGGAAAATGGCACAGATTAAAAGCGTGAGATTTGACAAAGCAGGGCGAAACAGTGGCTGTGTTTGCGACAAGTGCGGTCAGTACATAATGAATATTTGGACGGTGAAATACAGTGACGGCGTATCGCTTCATTACGGAATTGATTGCTTTGAAAAGCTATGCAAAAGCGGCAAGTTAACCCGATACGGTGAAAAGCTAATGCGCGACACATTGAAGTCAATCGCATTTTACAGCGAACGGTTGAAAATGTGGGAAACCATAACGGAAGAAGAAGCCGAACAAAAAGGACTGCTTGTTGATCTGAAGGTCACAGATTGGAATTCGTCTTATTGGGCAGGGAAAACCTTTGAAGAATATAAAAACTGGATGGTTGATGAATTTTTCCCCGCACGCCTTGCGCATTGCCAAAAAGATATTGATCGGTTCGCAAAAGTAAATTTCACAAGATAATCAAAAGCCGAGCGGGGGCGGCAAATCCCCCGCAGAAAGAGGTACAAAATGACACACGCAGAACTTGAAACACGCATCGGCGAAACCAAGACCCTCCGCGAATGGATCGCAGAGCTTGACCTTCGCCCCACCACCCTCAATGCCGAAACTACGGACGAGACCTATGCATATGTGGTCTGCACCGAGGACAGGACATACCATGAGTATATAGTCGTATCCGACTATCGCGGAAGAAGCCTGACGGCAGAGAGCGAAGAAATGTATCTTGACGCGGAGTTTGAGCTTGACGGCATGGGAGGGTACAGCCTTGAAGAGACCGCAGCATCCTTCTCCGCACGTCATGAGAAAGCAAGAGCGCTCAGAAAAGCCATTATCCGCGCGAAGTTCGAGCTTGCAAGGCTTGCCGGGATGTCCGACGCCGCCGATTCAAGCATCGATGAAGTCTGCCGCCGGATGCCTGAAATCGCAGACCGTCTTTACATAGACGGCGAGGTTCTTTGAGGAGGCGCACGATGTTTAAGCACATAGACATATTTCTTCAGGAAAAGCTCATCGCCCGTCCCTGCTTCTATCGCGAAAGCATACAGGACGACCGCAAGCCCGCAATATACCTTGAGGGCACCGACGATCTCGGCACGGAAGTGCATATATCCCTCTCCGCATATATGCCAAAGACGGAAAATGAGTGGTCTGATATCTGGAATGAAGGATTCACCCCATCAGAGGAAGCGGTCTCCGACTTGATTTTTGCCGACGACGACCAAGCCGAGGAGCTTGCCGAAGTCATCCGCGAAGCAGGCGACTGGAGCGAGTGTCAGGACGAAGTGAAGCGTCTTTGTGAGCTTGCCGGTCTGCTCGACGAGTATAACGAGGCAGACGGAGACACCTTCGAGTGCGTTATCGACCGCGCCGCAGAGTTTTTCGGTGTCACCGTCATCGCGACGGTCGCCGAGGCTCTGAAGTCTCTCCGCAAAAGAACCGGTCTTTCGCAAACGGCTTTCGGCGACATCTGCGGCGGCATCCCCCTCCGCACGATCCAGAACTGGGAATCGGGGATCAGAGAATGCCCCGATTACGTCCTCTTCCTCATAAAATCCCACCTTAAAAGCGAAAACCTCATCTGACACAATTCCGACACACCCGCGGCACATAAGTGATACGCGGGTGTCCTTTTTTTGTGCTAAAATTTAATCAGCAAAAGAAAGGAGCATCCGATATGTACGCTTATAACCCCTATAGCCAGCAGCAGGCTATGGCATACTCGCAGGATATGTATAACTCCCGCCAGTACCAGCAGCCCCGTCCTCAGTACCCGCAGGTCATCCCGGTGCAGGACGAGCTTACCGCAAGATCGGCTCAGATACCTATGGACGGTACCGACACCTACTTCTTCAACTCCCAAGCCGGAGAGATATACGCAAAGCGCCTCTCAATGGTCGACGGCTCGATCTGCTTCGACGTGTATAAAAAGCGCCTGCCGGAATACCCGGAAAAGGAGCGCTACGCCACCGTCGCCCAACTCGACGAGATCTCCGCAAGACTGAAGAAACTTGAAGGAGGCGATGAGCAGTGAACCCCGTCCAGATGATGATGCAGATGCTTACCTCCGGCGGCAGCCCCATGCAGATTATGCAGCAGCTTGCCGGAAGCAATCCCGCTCTCGCCCCGGCGCTGAAGCTCTGTCAGGGCAAAAACCCCGATCAGCTGAAGCAGACCTTCTATAACCTCTGCAAGAGCAAAGGCATAGACCCGAATCAGATCGCAAGCCGGTACGGGATCTCTTTACCTCAGTAAATATCGTGCGCACGATATAATATAAAATCACCGAAAGGAATCAAAACATGGAAAACGATTACACCTCCGGCTTCATCGCCGGACAGAACAGCAATAACCGCGACGATATGTTCGGCGGCGGCTGCGGCTGGTTCATCTGGATCATCCTCATCTTCGCCATCTTCGGAGGCGGTATGTGGGGAAACAACCGCGACGACGGCTTCCTCTCCGCCACCATGCAGAGAGGCTTTGATAACAGCACCGTCGTGAGCAAGCTCGACGGCATAACAAACGGTCTCTGCGACGGCTTCTATGCCCAGAACACCACCATGCTGGGCGGCTTCAACGGCACGAATATGGCGATAAAGGACGCACAGTTCAGCGCACGCGAATGCTGCTGCGAGACCAACCGCAACATCGATGCCACCCGCTATGAGGCGCAGAAGAACACCTGCGACATCACAACCGCAATCCACGCGGAAGGCGAGGCAACCCGCGCCCTGATTCAGGCGAACACCGTTCAGGAACTCCGCGACCGCCTTGAGGCTAAAGACCGCGAGCTTCTCACGGCAAACTTCAACCTCAGTCAGCAGGCTCAGACCTACTCCCTCGTCAACGAGATACGCCCGGTCTCCAAGCCTGCGTATATCACCTGCTCCCCCTACGCCGCAAACGGAACCGGCTCCTGCCTCGGCTGCGGCTGTTAACCGGACCGGAGCTGCATAAAGCCATAAGCCGATAAGCGGCTCCAAAAAAACAAAAGCCCGGAGGGGAAGCTCTCCGGGTTCTCGCCTGAAAAAGGCTGAAAGGATAATTTTATGTGCAGTAATACCTGTAAGCTCTGCCCGAGGCTCGTCCTCTCGCAGGCAGTGACCTTCGCAAACAACACCCTGACGATAAACCTCCCCGCCGGTACCTATACCAACAGAGAGAAATACTGTATCGTCATCGCGCAGACCATTCCCGCAGCCGCCACAATAAGCGCCCCTGTGGTGATAACCATAGGCACGGGAACGGCAACCTACCCGCTCCTCACCGCATGCTGCGCTCCGGCTACCGCCGCAGACGTGAGAACAAGAACCAAGTACTCCACAAGGCTCGTCACCTCCGCCTCCGGCGCGTCGTTCAGAATGCTCGGCTGTACCTCCCGCGCCTGCGCAGCTCCGACTCTGCCAACAATAGACGGCGGAGCAGCCGCAAACGCGACCCCCCCGACTGGTGACTGACCATGCCGGCGGACGATATCCTCGCCGGACTTAAAGCCCGGTCGCTTGAGGGAGTGATGTTTCACAGCAGGATGCGCGAGTACTTCCTGTATCTCGGTCTCCGAGGCTACGCAGCCATGCACAGCTTCCATGAGACCGAAGAAAGACTCGGTGCCGAAAAACTGACGGACTACTTCATGGCGCAGAACGGCAGCCTTATCCCCGATAAAGCTCTCACCGCTCCCGATGTCATCCCGGCACAATGGTACCGCATGAGACGTCAGGACACCGATGCCCAATGGCGGCGCAGAGCCGTCCGTGACGGTATGACAGCATGGCGCGACTGGGAGAAGTCAACCGCCGTGAGCCTGAAGGACATGATCTTCCGGCTCTCTTCGGAAAACGAGTACGGCTGCTGCCGCCTCGCGGAGCAGAAGCTCTCCGATGTCGAGTCAGAGATCTCCGGAGCCGAGGACATGATCTTCGACCTTGAGTCAATAGAGTATAACCTCCCGACTATAATCGGCAGACAGCCCTCCCTCGCGGAATGCTATCATTCAAAGATAGCCGCGCTCCTGACCCCGGTCGACTCCGTGACAGATTCGTGACAGATTTGAGTCTGAAATCCGATTCTGACGTCTCATTTGCGAGACTACAGAATCAAACTCAAAGCTCCCACAAACCCCGATAATACAAGGAAAAACCCGCATATCCAGCAGATACGCGGGTTTGTTCAATTGGTGGAGACGGCGGGAATCGAACCCGTCGAAAAAGTCAAAAAAGTCCCGTAATACCTAAACTTTTTTGATTTCATGACAGATTTCATGACAGATTAAAATCCGCACCTTGCAAAAATACCTTTGTAGTATGATTCAAGCCTTTCGTAAAAAGCTCCCTTTTTATCCTCCATGATATGCCCATAGATACGGTTGACCATATCCTCCGTTGCATGACCAAGTACACTTGCAATGTACTTCGCGGGTATTCCGAGCATTATCATCACCGATGTGGCATAGTGCCGCAGTTCGTGAAAAGTATAGTCCGCGTCCGGGCTTACCTGTTTCAATGCTTGTTTGTATCGTTTGTAAATCATGTCGGAGGTCAGCTTCGTAATATACTTTTCCTCTGGCTTATATTTGCTTTTTAATATCTCCGTCACATACGGTGGCAAAGGGACATCTCTGTATCCGGCAAGCGTTTTTGGCTTTTTCTCGGTCGGCTTATTGTCTATACCATGTACTACCGCAGAATCAATCTTAAGTATTCCGGTAGAAAAATTTACATTACACCATTTTGCACCCACAATCTCAGACATTCTCATCCCAGCGATCGCGCCAAACAAAACGGGAATTTCAAGGTCTGTGCCTTTGGTGAGTTTGAGCAGCTCTATCATATGCTCCTCTGTCGGAATTGTTATATCCGGCTTTTCTTTTTGCGGCAGCACTGTCGTCAGCACGAAAGCCGGACGGAACATCTTCAGTGTCGCCGAGAGTAGCCCGTGCATATTTCTTACTGTTTTAGGAGAATGCTTTGCCGCCTCTGTATTTATTGCCGCCTGAACATCTTCCTGTGTCAGCTCATATACCTTGATTTTTTTAATATCATCAAGATAGTTGCGGATGTATCCTTTGTATGCGTTGTATGTTTTAGGAGAAAGCACATTTTTTTTAATTTCTACGCACTTTTCCATCGCTTCTACTACCGTAATATTGTCTTTTCTTCTTCCGGAGGATGTCTTTTCAGCCTCCCACTGCGCCGCTTCAAGCTGCACGGCTTTTTTGTTTTTCCCGGTAAAGCTCCGGTAATGCGCCTTTCCGTCCGGATCGGTATAATCCAGCACCCGCGCCCTGTACGACCCGGACGGCAGCCTGTCTACCTTAACCACAGCATAATCCTCTGATACGCAGACACCACATGCCGTATATATCCCATGTTCCCGTGATGACTGTCGTATATCACAAGTATCGCCGCACCGACAACGAAAAACGTCAGAACGCCGAAAAGAACCGCAATCTTGCGGTTTTTGTCTTTTATGACCTTCGTGTATATGCCGATTATCTTGTCCTCAAACACCGTGTCGCGCTTTCCTGTCGGCTCCGCCTTTGAGATCCCGGCATACTCGTCCACCGACCCGCCGAGAGCCTTTATCACTTCCACAACCGCCTGAAATGCCGGATTTTCCGTGCTTCCCGACATGATTCTCTGCACCGTCCCGGCAGGAACTCCGCTTATGTCGGCAATCTGCGCCAGCGTGAGATTTCTTTCGTCCTTGAGTCTGTTCAGATACTCAGAAAGTGTCATTTTCTGTTTTCCCCTCCCGTTATTTTTGTTTTTTATGCTGAAAATTCGTTTTTGAAGGCGAATCCTTCATTTGTAAACTGAATACCCATTTTTGCCTATTGATTATTCACTCCGTCAGTGATACAGTTAAATCATACCAATTGCGGAGGTGTATTATGAACTCAACCGGCGACCGTCTGAAAAACTATTTTGAAAAAGCTCCAAAGCGAGAAAAGCTCTTCGCCCTGAAGCTCCTTCGGAAATTCATTTTACAAAAGTCATCAAAAGGGAAAGATATTCTTCCTTCTCCCTCTCGCTCAGACCGTCCACAAGCTCCGTAAACTCGTCGGTAAGCCTCTTTTCTTCGTCCCCGCATTCTTCTGCCGAAACATCGTTCCCGTCGATTTTCAGCGCGCGCACTGCGGCAAGAAGCGCGTCCTCCGGGAAGTCTCCCGAAAGAATAACGTCCGCCAGCTTTCTTTTGTCTATCATGTAAAAAAATCTCCCCGATTTTTCGTCATTTTAACCAATTGACTTTTCCGGCAATCCGGAATATAATATACTTACCCGAACACCCGTTCGATTTACCGATACCCCAAGACCAAACAAAGAAAGGCAGTACATATCATGACAGTATCCGAACGCGAAGCCCTCAACCTCCGAAACGAGAAAATGATCGACGCTCTGACCGAAGAACAGCGCAACGAGCTTGTTTTTCACTTGATTTCGCTCATTAATGACTCCCCTGAAATCAAGTGTACCTTGCGCAAAGACGAATTGTCAGAGGATGTGCTGCTTTTATGCACTTTGGCTTAAAGCAAAGCATTCTATTCAGGGGTTAACATACCCCCGGAAATCAAGTATAATAAATCAGAAGCCCCGCATAAGCGGAGCTGAGAGCATTTTCTTTCGGTTACCCTACTCCGGTTTGAGGTAACTGCACAACCCCTACTGAAAGCTCCGTCAGCAACGCCCCGGTGCGCTCTGTACTTCATCGCTTGAGTACAGTATACACCTGATTTTGCGATTTGTCAATATTTTTTTACAATAAGGAGAAACCAAAATGAACGAACAGCAGATTATTCTTGAAGCAGAGCGTATGCTCATCGAAAAAATGAGATATCTTTCTCTTCTTTGTTGCACAGATACCAGTATCGAAACCGATCTAACAAATCTGATGTGCCGCATAGCCGACTCGATTGCAGGACTGAGAGCGGCAAATATGTCAGCGTGCCATTGTGAATGTAACAACACTGAGCAAAAGACCGGCAAGTGCCGTTAATGCTTCAACAATCAGAATCAGATTAACCGTCATATCCCGCCGGAGCTGCCTTAATCTTTCCCGTCCGGCGGGTGTGATTCTGCATTGCTGCGAAACAGTATTTGAATCAATATAGTCACTGTTCTGAGCGAGGAAACCGTCTTTTATCAGCCAGTTAATCACCGATGAGGTAAGCTCCTCATCTTTGCGCAGCTTGTTTGCAACGGTTTCATAGAAAACAAAAGCAGTCTGTTTTTCAAGAAAACTCAGCACCTGATATTCTGAAGGACATTTTTTCATTGCTTTTTCTCCTACCAAACACTCCGCCTCCGCAAGGAAGGGCGGTTTTGTTATGCATGAATTATTATAAGGTCAACAAGCACAATTGCAATATTTACGCCAATTCGCAGCGCCCTTGAGTATATTATGCAATCACGATATGCATATACAACACCCGCAACAGCATCATCGTATTGATATTGTTCCAATTTTATTTTCTCACGTTCCTTTTCCGTATTATAGTCTTCCGGATCAAAGTTCTCGCTTGTTCGCTCTTCATCGTAAAGCTCCGGATGGTTCCGCCTGAATTCCGCAGCTGCTTCATTTCCTTCTTTTTTTGTTATTTCTCCTTGCAGCTGCATAATTCTCAATCTGCTTTCTTCCGCTTGCTTTCTGCACCTTATCACATATTCGTATTGAAAATTTGATTCTCTCCAAATCCGCGTGAAAAAATATGCAACAAACGCAATCGCGGCACCTCCGAGAGCCGACAGCCCATAAAAGCCCACTCCCGTCCAAAATTTATGTATCGTTTCGTTTTTGAAATAAATAATAATCGGAGTGCTGAAAATCAACAAACCAAAAACATACGGGCTTGCAGCCAATACGGCATAATACTTTGCCTGATAATATTTATCTCTCAACGTTTCCCAAGACATATTCGGGAACGTCCATCCATCCCCCTTCACCTCGCTCATAAGCCCGGCAACATTTTCAAGGCTCGGAAAAGAATCAAGAGCAACTCCGTCCGATGTCGCAATAACAAAAAATTCCGCCGCGAACATAAGAAGCTGATAGATAAAACATCTCCAAAACAAACTCATTTCTCCGCTCCCAATATAGCCTCCAGAACCTTCTCAAGCTCCTGCGATTTTTCATCAGAGAAAATTTTGCTCAGGAGCTTTATCGTTGTCGTGTCTATTTTTATTTTCGTTCTGCCAAGCAGAAAATCAACTGAACAGTCCATATAATCCGCTATCTTTGCAAGGCTGTCCGCCGCGATCATCCTCCCGTGCCTCATATTTGATATTGTATTTGAACCTAAAGATAATTCCAAAAGCATTGTTCCGATAACAATGCCTTTTTCTTTTGCAACAAGTTTTATGGTTTCCGCTATTTTTAGCGAAGAATATTCATTGACCTTGTCCATTTTTGTTCATTCCTCCAAAATCACTAAATTTAATGATTTCATATTGACTTTCGCTAAATTTAGTGATACAATATACTCATCAAAGCACCGAACACACCGGTGCCGCGACACAAACGGAGACGCACCTCCGCTTGTTATAGACATCGCGCCTTACCATATACGATTGTTCCGCAACTCAATTGTAACACGGCAGGGCGCAAATGTCAACAAAAAAATTAATTTTGTTTAGTAAGGAGGAGAACATGAACCTCGACCTCAAAACCCGCATCGTGCGCCTCGGTCTGAGGCAGAAGGATGTCGCGGAAATGCTGAACCGCCCCGGTCTGATCGTCAGTCCGGCAGAGCTGTCGGTGGCAATCAACAGACTGCGCGATTATCCCAAGCTCGGCGAGATCAGAAACGAGCTGTCAAATCTTCTGACAAAGCTCGAACGCGAAAGGGGAATAGAATAATGCCCCGCATATCTAAGTCCGAAGAGGATCGGCGGTACGCTTCGGTCATAAGACACCTTGACGCATACAAAGCCGCAAGATTCCGGAGGGGCGACGACAAAACCGCAGTCGCCTCCGCGCTCGGTCTCTCCCCGGCAAGAATGTACCGCATCCTCTCCGGCTCCGCCGACACCCTGACACTGAGAGAGATCATGACCATCGCAAATACCCTCAACATCTCGGTTCCGGCGCTGCTCGGCTGCCGGGAGGAAAGGACGATATGAAAAAGTACATCCCCGGCACACTCGCAATAGCCCTTGCGTATCTCTTCCTGATACTCGCGTTCACAATAGGCATAAAGGCTCTTGTTTCCCTGCCGGTTATCGTGTACGCGCAGTACAGACTCTTAAGAAGAGCAAAAAAACAGCCACTGCCGAAGCAGTGACTGTCGCAAAGGAGGGCGGCGGTAAAATAGCGAAAACCCGCCGCAATGAAACCAGACCCCAAGAGGAAAAAGGTCAGTATTCAGTATTATTGTATTACCTTTTTCCGAAAAAGTTAACCCCAAAATCAAAAAAATAATGAAAAGAGGAATACAACCATGAAAAAACGCACATCCGCAGATATGCTCTGCATCGCAGAATACACCCTCAAGCATCTCTACAACCTGAACGTCCATGCCCCGAAAAACGTAGAATTCAAAATGAGTTATGATGCCGACATGGTCTCCGCCATGCTGTTCATCCGGGGAACAGACGGAATCGAAATCCTTCATTCGGAGATCCAGTACACATACAACAGCATCCACCTCGACCGCAACGACGTGTACGACGCAATCGCCCGCTGGGAAGAAAAATACCTCAAAAAGGAGACCCCCGAAGATGACAAACTGGGATGAAATCATAATCGCCGACTACGAAAGCAAATGGCTCGACCCGGACTATGACCGGGAGAATCGCTGTTACCGATCCGGCGAAGAAGCAGCCGAGACCGATACCCGCGAAATGCCCCTCACGGAAGATGAGGAGTATGAAGAAGACCTCCGCATGACGGAGATGAGAAGAGAAATCCTCGGAAGGAGATACGCATGAACCTCTACGAAATTAACTCACAGATAAAACGAATCCTCGATAACGGTTTCAACGGGAGCATCGACCCGGAGACCGGAGAGATCATCGACGAAGGCGAACACGACCTTGAAACCCTTGAAATCCTCCGTCAGGACAAGCTCGAAGGCATAGCCCTCTACATCAAGAACCTGACCGCTCTGGCAGACGATATAAAGGCAGAGGAGAAATCCCTTGCCGAGCGCAGAAAAGCCGCAGAAGCCAAAGCAGAACGCCTGAGCGCGTATCTCGCGGACGACCTCACCTCTCACGGCGAGAAAAAGTTTGAAACCGCAAAATGCGCTGTCACAATGAGAAAATCCGAGGCGGTCATCGTAGACGAATCCCTCCTCGACATGACATGGTTCAAGCCCACCACCACATACAAGCCGATGCTGGCTGAAATCAAAAAAGCAATCAAAGCCGGCGAGACTGTTGACGGCGCACACATCGAAGAAAGGCAGAAGGTAACAGTGAAATGAACGAGAAAAACTACTTTACAGAGCTGAATGCGATAAACGTCAGCGACAAAACCGAGAAGAAAAACGGTATGACCTACCTCTCATGGGCATGGGCATGGGGAGAGCTGAAAAAGCTCCATCCGGATGCAACCTATACCGTCTACGAAAACAAGGACGGCTGGCTCTACCACACCGACGGTCGCACCTGCTGGGTAAAGACCGGCGTCACCGTAAACGGAATCGAGAACATCGAGTACCTGCCGGTCATGGATTTCCGCAACAACTCCATCCCGGCGGACAAAGTAACCTCCTATGACGTAAACAAAGCCGTCCAGAGATCTCTCACCAAAGCCGTTGCCCGTCACGGTCTCGGTCTTTACATCTATGCCGGAGAAGACCTTCCCGAAGGCGAGGAAAAGCCGCAGGAGAGACAGACCGAAAAGCCCCCGAAAGCCAAACCTACAGCCGACATCACCTGCACCAAATGCGGAGTAAAGATCGAGCCGGTGATAGCCAAGACCGGCAAGACCATGACTGCGCAGGAGATTTCCGACTTCTCAAGAAAGAAGTTCGGACAGTGCCTCTGCCCCGCCTGCCAGAAGATCGAGAACGAAAGAGCTAAGGCATGAAAGGCAGGATCGCCTCCGAAATAACCTTCACCGCCGACCGGAAGCAGCGCGTCACAATAGAGCTTGACGAGGACTTCCGTCCGGCATGGGACGGGCTTCACGGAGAGGATGTCGAGATAACCGTTAAGAAGTACCGCAAAAAGCGCAGCCTTGATTCGTCAGCCTACGCATGGGTGCTCCTCGACCGCCTCTCCGAAAAGCTACGCATCCCGAAGGAAAGGATATACCGCTCCCTTATCCGCGACGTAGGCGGCAACTGCACAACCGTCTGCGTTCAGGATAAGGCTGTGGATAAGCTGACGGAATCATGGCAGAGGAACGGCATCGGATGGGTGACAGACACCATGCCATCAAAGCTGGACGGCTGTAAGACAGTGATCCTCTATTACGGCTCCTCCACCTACGATACCGCCCAGATGTCCCGCCTCCTCGACCTCATCATCGAGGAGTGCAAGGAGCAGGGCATCGAAACCAAAACCCCGAACGAGATCGCGGAGATGCTGAGCCTATGGGAAAACGCGAGATAAAATCCGTACTCAAGACCCGCCCCGGTCTGTGCTACCTCTGCAAACGGCAGGGAGACACCGCCCTCCACCATGTGTACTTTGGCTTCAACCGCTGGATGTCCGACGAAAACGGCTTCGTCGTCTTCCTCTGCCCGTCATGCCATACCGAATCCCCCACATCAGCCCATAAATGCCGCGACACCGACCTTTACCTCAAGCGCAGATGTCAGGCGGCATACGAAAAAAACCACACAAGAGACGAGTTTATGCGCCTTGTGGGACGAAATTACTTAACCGAAAAGGAGAAAGAGAAATGAAAGAACAGAACTACATCGTAAGAGCCGACAGAGCAGGAGTGTTCTTCGGCAAAATCAAGGAGCGCAACGGAAGCGAAGTCACCATGACCGACGTCCGCCGTATCTGGTACTGGGACGGTGCGGCATCCCTTTCGCAACTTGCCGTCGAGGGAACAAAAAAACCCCAAAATTGCAAGTTCACCATCTACGTCCCCGAGATGATTATACTCGGAGTGATTGAGATTATCCCCTGTACCGCCGAGGCTGAAGTCAGCATAAAGGAAGTCCCGGAATGGAGAGTGTAAAAAAGTTTGTTGCTGTCAGCTACGGCTCCGGCTACGGCTCCGGCACCTGCGGCGGCTACGAATACGGCTCCGGCTACGGCTCCGGCAACGGCTACGGCGACGGCTCCGGCTACAGCTCCGGCGACGGCTACGGCGACGGCAACGGCTACTGCTCCGGCAACGGCTACTGCTCCGGCAACGGCTACGGCTCCGGCAACGGCTACGGCGACGGCGACGGCTACGGCGACGGAATTGCGTCGTTCGACGGCAGAGATGTTCATCTGATTGATGACGTACAGACCATAATAACTGCCGTATTCGGCAACGTAGCAAAAGGATATATCCTCGAAAACGATCTGACCCTCACGCCATGCTACGTCGCAAAAAGCGGAAACACCTTCGCCCACGGAAATACATTAAAAGAGGCAATCGACGCACTGCACGAAAAGCTCTTTGATGATATGCCCGAAGAAGACCGCATCTCAGAATTCTTCAAAACCCACAGCCCCGGCGTGAAATATCCCGCAAAAGACCTCTTTGTGTGGCACAACAGGCTCACCGGAAGCTGCGAAGCCGGACGGATGTCCTTCGCCCGAAGTCACGACATAGACCTCGAGAATGACACCTTTACCATAGAGGAGTTCGTCAGCCTCTGCAAAGACAGTTACGGCGGAGAAACGATAAAAAAGCTCCTCAACTGATCCCTCAGACCACCTGATGACAGCCGGCAAAGACCGACCGCCCGGCGGAGCGCATCCGCCCCAGCCGAAAGGCAAAAAATACCGAAAAACAATTTCGAAAGGAGATTTCCCCAAGATGAACGCTGCAACGCAATGCTTCAAGGTGCTTGAGCATCTGAAGTACATCGGCTCCCTGACACAGGCAAAGGCGCTTGAACTCTACGGCATAGCCCGTCTGACCTCCCGCGTCAACGACCTCAAGAGAAAGGGAATCGTAATCAACACAAGGACGATCCCGGCAAAGAACCGCTTCGGCGAGACCGTCCACGTCACCGAGTACAGCTTACCGAAGGGAGAAAAATCAGAATGAGCGCACTTAACTTCAATCAGGCGATCTTAGCCGGTCGCCTCACCGCAGACCCCGAACTCAAGACCACGCAGTCCGGCATATCGGTGACACAGTTTACCGTTGCCGTAAGCCGCCCGAAACGCAAGGACGACAACACCGATACCGCCGACTTCATCTCATGCGTCGCATGGAAGGAAAGAGCCGAGCTTGTCACAAAGTACTTCCGCAAAGGCTCCGCTATCATGGTGGTAGGTCAGATCCAGACCCGCACATGGACGGACAACAACAACCAGAAGCGCTACGCGACGGAAGTCCTCGTCGACAATATCCGTTTTGTTGACAGTAAAGCCGACGCCGCGCAGAAATCGCCCACAGCGAACGGAAATACCGGAGCGCCCTCTTATATCCCCGATGCCTATAAAGCCCCGAATTTCGAAGAAGTGAGCGCCGACGACGGCGATTTGCCGTTCTGATAAAGGAGAACAAACAATGGCACGTCCCTTCAAGGACGGGATTGAATATTTTCCTCTTGATGTGGATTTTTTCGATGACGACAAGGTAAGACTTCTCCGTCAGAAGCATAAGGCTAAAGGAATGTATATGCTTGTGTTCCTGCTTTGCCGGATGTACAAAAATGACGGATACTATATGAAGTGGAACGGCAGTCAGGCTGAACTCATGGCAGACGACATGAGATGCGCTGACACCGTCTCCCTCACGAGGTTGGTTGAAGATGCGTTAGAATGCGGCTTCTTTGATAAGCGCATAGCGAGGACGCATGAAGTTCTGACAAGTGCAGGGATTCAGCGAAGATTTGTCCAAGCGGCAGTCAATCGCGGCACTATCCATATGATAACAGAGTTTTTTCTGCTCGACCCTCACGATGTGAGAGACGTTCCGGCTAAAGCTCTTTCAAAACTTGTCTTAAAATCAGTTATCTCCGAGAAAACCCCGGTTATCTCCGAGAAAACCCCGGTTATCTCCGATTTAATTCCACAAAAAGAAATAGATAAAGAAATAGATAATCCCCCCATACCCCCCAAGGGGAAGAACGCACAGCAGACTGCCGCTGACTCTGACTTCGAGCGGTTCTGGAAAGCCTATCCGAACAAAACCGGAAAGGAATACGCAAGGAAATGCTTTGTCAAGGTCACGGAGAACGTAAACACCCTGATTGAAGCGGTCGAACGTCAGAAGACGTGGGACAAGTGGACAAAAGAAGGCGGTAAGTTTATCCCCAATCCATCCACATGGCTCAACCAGAAGCGGTGGGAAGATGAACCCCCGCAGGAAGCAAAACCAAGATATATGTAAAAGGAGCAATTAGAATGGAATTCATAATCGAAAAAGAACTCGTCTCCGAAGAAGAAAAGACTCTCCGTCAGCTTAAGTTTTACCGCAAAGAGGAAATCAAAAAGCGGTTAACAGACGCGCGGCTGTTGTACCCCGAATTCGACAGGCACTGCAAAGAAAATGACTTTGAAGCACTGATCAATTTATGGGCAGACATTCTTGAAAATTTCGACGCAGTCGATATAGGCATAGGATTCCGAATTTATTTCAAGACCAGCGGCGAGAACATTACCCCCGCCGGCGTGGTCAGGTGCATCAAAGGATTGTACGATGACTGAACTCGAATACGCCAATATGTATCTCGGCGAATTCAAGGTCGTCGGCGACGAGATAAAGCCGCTCTACTGTCCCTTCTGCGGCGGCGGCAATCATCAGGATCGCTACACCTTCGCCCTGAACATGGAGAATCACACCTTCAACTGTATGCGCGGCTCCTGCGGCGTTAAGGGCCACTTTTCGGAGCTATGCCGGGAAAAGAACCTCCGGTATGACGATCCGGCTGACCCGACACCCCGCCCGAAAGCCCCGGCGAAGAAGTACAAAAAGCCGGACACAAAGCTGTTTCCCCTTGAAAACGATTCCCCGGCAATGACCTATATGCAGAAGAGGCGGCTGTCGCCCTCAATAATCGCGTATTTCGGCATTTTGAGGGACGGACAGGGAAACATAGCCCTCCCATTCTATCGTTCGTCAGAGGACAGAAAAACGGCATCTCCGACGTTCGTCAAATACCGTCCTCCGAGAAAGGTCGAAAAGGGAGAGAGAAAGATGTGGCGCGAGACCGGAGCCGAGCCGATACTCTTCGGCATGGATCTGTGTACCTTCGGCACAAAATCTCTCATCATCACCGAGGGAGAGTTCGACTGCATGGCTGCGTTTCAGGCTTTCTCGGAGAAGCGCCCCATGAACGTCGTCTCCGTCCCCTCCGGCGCCGAAGATTTCACATGGCTCGATACCTGCGCCGAATTCCTCGAAAAATTCGATAAGTTCGTCATCCTCGGCGACAGCGACGAGCCGGGAAAGAAGATGGCTGCCGAGCTTGTAAAGAAGCTCCCCGGAAAGAACATCCTCCTCCCCGACTACGACGCATACCTCGGATGCAAGGACATGAACGAGCTGCTTGTCCGCCACGGAGAACAGGCAGTAGTAAACGCACTTGCCGCCGTGAAGGAAACCCCGGTCGAAGGTCTTATAAACTTCGCCGACGTGCAGATGACGGACATCCTGAAGCTCCCGCGCACTCTGTCGGGAATAAAATCCCTCGACAAAAAGGTCGGCGGCTTCCTTGAGGGTGACCTCACCGTCTGGACGGGTAAGCGCGGATGCGGAAAATCCTCCGTCCTCAACCAGATCGGGCTTGACGCAATAGATCAGGGCAAAAACCTCTGCGTCTATTCCGGAGAGATCCCGGCTGACAGACTCAAGTATCAGATAACCTGCTGTGCCGCCGGAAGGGAAAACCTCTCCTTCGTCCGCGACGAGAGGACCGGAAGAGACGTTGTCACGGTCGGCAGAGACACCGCCGGAAAGATAGACCGCTGGCTCGACCGCCGCCTGTGGCTCTACGACAACAGGATAGTCCAGTCCGACGAGAGAGACAGCATAATCAATATCTTCACCGCCGCATACAGACGATATGACTGCCGCGTCTTCATTGTGGACAACCTGATGACCGTTGCCCTCGCCGCAAAGCCCAGTGAAATGTATCAGGTTCAGGGCGAGTTCGTCATAAGGCTGAGAAAATTCGCCGAGAAGTACGGAGTTCACGTCCATGTCGTCGTCCATCCGAGGAAAACAAACGACGAGATAAAGGACAGCGACGAGGTCGGCGGCTCCGGCACGATAACCAATATCGCCTGTAACGTCTTCACCGTCATGCGCGGCGTCGAGGAAAACGATATCGCCAAAATCCGCTGCCTGAAGTCAAGAATGTACGGCGAGACCGGAGACTTCGAACTGAAATACGACCCCGTTTCCCGCCGCTTCTCGGAGGAGTACGCGGGAGCAAAAATCTACGGATGGGAGAAATTATCATGAATAAATATCAGGAATATGAGGACGCAAAGGAAATCCTGAAACACCTTCCCCTGACCCCCGAACAATACGAACAGGCGCTGAAACAACTCGCCGAGGAGCTGGGGATATGAATAAATACCACAACCGCAAAACCACCCTCCCCACCGGCGAGACCTTCGACAGCCAACGCGAAGCCCTCCGGTACACACACCTTGCCTTCCTCGCAAAAGTCGGATACATAACCGACCTGAAGCGTCAGGTAAAATTCACATTGATCCCGAAGCAGCGTCTGAAATCCGGCAAAGCCCTCCGCGAATGCGCATACGTCGCAGACTTCACCTACACCGACACCCGCACCGGAGAGCATATCGTCGAGGATGTAAAGGGACACCGCACACCGGAGTATATCATCAAGAAAAAGCTCATGCTCCACCTCTACGGAATCGAGGTGACGGAGACATGACCTTCACCAAAACCCTCCACCAGCAGGGCAAGCTCACCCGCATACACCCGGAGCGGAAAATAAAGCACAACCCCGACCCTCTCCACCCGGACGAGATCGAGATGTGCCTGTCATGCGAAAAGAAAACCTGTCGCGGATGCGAAAATAAATTCAGAGAAATGAGGAAAACAACATGAAAATCACACTTGAAATAACCGACGATACACTATGCGCGTTTTTTAACAGTGTTGTAAACACCGAAAACGGCTTAGTAATGTTCTCACACCAGATTGGAAGCGACGACCTCAAAGACGGAAATGCAATTAAACTTCCGAGAGAAAACCAAGAGAAAGAAAACGGCAGGAGGAAAACAACATGAACGAGTTAAAACTGAAACCATGCCCGTTTTGCGGGAATAAAATAAAGCTCATCGTTTGCGACGACGAAGGAAACATACATTACGAAATCGGATATGAAAATAATCCGTGGAGCGGCATAGGATACAGACTGTGCCATGAAATCGATGACGACCCCGAACATGATTGTCCGATTGCAAGATACAAAGGGGAAGGGGAAATGGGCATTTATATTTACGACACAAGAGAAGATGCAATCGAAGCATGGAACAAAAGAGTTACCGACGAGGAGGAATAAAAAATGAAATGGAACATACGCGTTGACTTAATGCTATCGTATGCTTATAACGGCATCGAAGCTGAAACAGAAGAAGAGGCAATAAAAATAGCAAAAAAGCGCGCCAATGAGGCTGATTTTGATTCTCTCAGCACAAATCATGAAAAGTCAGCAGTCTATTGTACCCGTGCAGACGAGGAGGAATAAACATGATTAAAACTTACACAAAAAAGCCGCTATCCGTTCAGGCAGTGCGATGGACGGGAGACAACACCGATGAAATCATTGATTTCGGAGGCACTGTTGACGGGTACAACACAATATCGGATATCGGCAAAAGCTACTTGGTAGTCCGTACTCTTGAAGGAAATATGGCAATATCCATCGGAGATTATGTCATCCGGGGAACATCCGGCGAGTATTACCCCTGCAGACCGGATATTTTCGAGAAAATTTATGAAGAGCAGGACGACATGACCTACAACGAAACCATCACATGGTACGAGATAAAAACAAGACTGCTGACAGACGAGGAAAAAGACGAGCATCCCACATGGGGCATGACAGTCGAAGGCGCGATACCGGATGAAGACAAAGAAATTCTTGTTGCCACAAAAAGCGGAGTGTTTACAGACACCTGCCTGTATGACTATGACGGGGGATTTTACCTCGACAGCGGCAAAGACTGGGATGAAATTCTCGCATGGGCATCAATACCAAGGTACAAGAAAAATGTTTGATTTCATTGAGGAATACAGAGCATTAACAAAAGATTTTTGTCCCGTGCCGAACGCAAAATATCAGCCGAAACGGTCAATGGTACTGAAAAGAAAGAAAAGAATCAAAAGAAAAGGACGAAAGAAAAAATGAATACTTCAAAAATCGAAAAAGCAATTCTCGCGGCAATGCAGAAAGACGTGACCGCAGTAAAAAGAGAAACCCTCGCAGACGGCGACGCCTTCATCACGGCAGATGGCGTGACGGGGTTCGTCCTGAACGAAGCAGAGACGAACCTCAACCTCGCAAAAATCCCGAGCGCAGAAATGATAAGCCTCATTAATGCGTGGGAAAGCCAGATGTGTGAGGGAAACCTCCTCAAAAAAACCGAAAATCTCATAGAGGCAGACAACAACCTCGGCATATACCGAGAGCTCGCCAACGAAAGAGGGGTATTCTATGTAAAAGAGAAAGCGATCGAGCTTTTCGACGGAGAATTTACGAGCTATTACGCCTCGGATGTAAGCAACATCGTCACCGTGGCACAGATAACGCCGCGAGGAGAAAAGATGGTCGGAGTTATAGCCAAGCTCCGCACGGATAACGAGATATGACGCTTTCACGCAACGCTACAAAAGCCCGTGAAGAATGCGAAGCGTTTGAACGGTTGAAGGCACTTGAAGAAAAAACGAAAGAGAGGGAACACAAATGATAATTCACTATAACGCGATGGAGGACATCGATGTGAACAACAGCTTTGTCGATCGGCAGCCAATCGTGTACTGTTCAAGAAACGCGGAGGAAGAATCGTGATAACCGATAAGAAAGCCCTTGAGGCTTGTAAAACAATCGCCGAATACTGCGCCCAAAGAAGCTGCTGCCAGAGGTGCATATTCCGCAAGCACAAACCCGACAGGTGGGAGTGCCATGTCTACGCAATGAATATGGCAGAAATTCTGTCAAACATCGAGGCAAAGAAAAGAGGCAGACTATGACCCTCTCCCGCAAAACCCGACAGGAAATGCACGACAACGCGCTTGTTGATACGGCAGTCTCGATGTGCTTCCTCGCCGCCGGACTTGTCTTAAACGGCGAGTTTGGCTTCGGCGAGAAGCGCATGGAAAGGTTCTCAAAGGAGTTCACACAGACAATAATCGACTACCGCAACCGCTACGGCGAGGTCGCGCTCGAAGCCCTCGAAAAACACGCAAAAGATAAAGGAATTGAGGTAAACTGGAAATGAGAAGAAAAACAGATGAAGAACCGGAGGAATTCAGAAATGCACCCGACACTTAAAACCGCCCTCGATACCTTCGGGGCATACGCTCAGACCGTCGTCGCAATAGAGGAGCTGTCCGAGCTTCAGAAGGAGCTTTGCAAAGCCATCCGCACCGGTATCGGCGACCCGGAAAACCGCGACCACATAGCAGAGGAGATCGCCGACGTGTACATCATGCTTGAGCAGATGGAAGCCCTCTTCGACGTGTCCGAGGACGTCCCGCTTTACAGGATAGCAAAAATCGACCGCCTCGGAAAGAGACTGAAGGAGAACGCAAAATGACAATAAATCTCCCCGTCAGCATCGGCGATCACGTCTACTTCATCCGCGATCACGAAAACCAGAAACGCATAGCCTTCGGCACGATAAAGGAGATATTCTTCTCTCAGGATATGCGCCTCATGATCCGCGTAAAAGGATACCGAGCCGCCGAATGGGGCGTGAAAGCCTTCAGAACGCACAAGGAAGCCGAGACCGCCATCGGAAATGCCGTGTGGGAAAGCGCAAGCGACGCGCAGAAAAACGCGACAGCGGTGTATAATGCCATGGTCGAGTACGTCAGAAACGCGCTCACCGAATCAAGGGAATCGCAAAAGAAGCTCGCCGACCGGGCAGGAGTTTCACAGGGAACCGTCACGAGCTTCCTCTCCGGAGGACGCTCCGTCGGCACGAACCTGACGCTTGCGCTCCTTGAAGCCTCCGGCATCGACACTTTTGATATGTTCTATACCTACATCGACAAAAAGGAGGAGGAGACAGCATGATCTGCCCATACTGCAACAGCAAATCCACAGTCTGCCACGAAACGCGGAGCAACAACGACGATAACGAAAATTACCGCAAGCGCAAATGCCATGACTGCGGACAAGACTTCTACACCGTCGAGTTCGTCGCCGAGGAAAACGAATCTTTCGTCAAAGCATGGCGCAAAGCCGGGAGGAGAAGCAAATGACCGACTACAGCGAAGAATTCGACCGCCTCCGCAGAAACCGCGTTGAGCTGTCGCATATAAAGTACGGCTCCGCAAGGATAAATTTCGGCGGCGGCAGAGTGGACGCTCTCAAAACCGCCGAGGATTGCCTTGAAGCCTTCAAGCGGGACAAAAACACCGAACATCTCGTCGATGCCGCGAACTATCTGATGTTCCGGTTTATGTACCCCTACCCCGGAGAACACTTCCGCGCCACCGACAGCAGCGAAAGCGTAAAACCCGTCGGAATACCGATAAATATGGAGGAATCAATATGATCAATATGATTGAAGTCTTGTGCAGAAACGACAACTGCAGCTTTTGCGATGTCAACGCAGGAGAATGCAGGTGTCCGTATATCGAGATCGGCGACGATCTGATCTGCGAATCGTTCTCGGAGGTGACTGACGAAGTGTGGGGAGATGAACCGATACAGTTCTGGATTGCGGTAACGCAGGACGGAGAACCTCGCCGCAAGCTCGTCCGGGGCAGAAAGGTAACCGTCTGCGGAGAGGTTTTCTATACAAGGTTTGACCTGAGATATAATGACAAAAACATCCTTCTGACCGACCCGAGAACCGGGTATTTACTGGCATCGCCCGAAGTAGTTGAAAAGAACATCGAAACAGTTCGCAAGAAGCGAGAAGAACTTCCCGACGTAATGACCTACCCCGCAAAGGAGGACGAACCATGACCCTGAAAAACAAAATCCTGAAAGCCCTCGGCAGAGAAGAGGTGCAATGGTACAGAGAATTCGGTGTCCTCGCTCCCTTCTGCCCGTATTGCGGAGAACCCGCCTACAACACGCACAGATGCGCTTTCTGCGGAAGAAAATATGTCTGGAGGGATTCGCCCCACCCGCCGACAATCGCTGAATACGGCGATTATACAGCGGCTCAGACCGGCGGCTCCATCCTCATCTTCAAGGGAGACCGACTGGTATATCACGCATCGTATACCGGAGACCCCATGACGGAGGACGAGCTGAAAGACCATATAGCCTTTGTCTTCGGGCTGGGTATGACAGATGACTGAGGAGCAAAAGAAGCTCATGGCGGATAACTATCCGCTTGTGTATGCCTTTGCAAACAGGTTTGCCTTCAACAGCAGCGAAACCGACGACTACATAAATGCCGGGTATGAAGCCCTGTACTCCGCCGCCGTTACCTATGACCCGGATAACCGCAATGGAAGCAGCTTCTCAACCTACGCCTCTGCCTGTATCATGAACGGTATGCGCGTCATGTACAAGCACATCATGCGCAGCCGCGTAAAGGCAGGTCAGATGAAGGAGAACTGCCGGTTCGGAGACGATCCGGAGGAAGAAGAACCGCCGTATGAAGAACCCGGCTTCGTCCGCGCCGAAGACGAGGACGTGTGCAGTCAGGCTATGAAAAATCTCACGGAAGAACAGAGAAATTACATCGTAAGACGCTATTTTTGCGAAGAATCCGCAAGAAGCATAGCTAAGGAATACGGAATTTCCCCTCCGGGGATGTGCAAGAAGGAAAAGAAGATCCTTGAGAAAATGCGCAAAAACGTCACCGGAAGGAGATCCCGCTCATGAAATGGCTGAAATATACCTACAGGGGAGAAACACAATATCGGTGCGAAAAGTGCGGCAGGGAGTACCGTTTTCCCTGTAATAACTGCCCGTCGTGCGGAGCAAAAGCCGACGGAATAACCGAAAGGAAGGTGATCTGTTACGGAATCAAAAGAACTCCGCCGGTATCATTGGCTGAAAAAAGAGATAGAGGATATCGAGAACCGCATTCTCCGCCTCACCGGGAGAGCGACGCAGACGACCCAGACCATGACCGGGATGCCCTTCGGCGGCGGAACAACCGATAAAACCGCAATCGCCGCCGAGATCGCAGACGCAAAGGCAGAGCTTGACGACAGACGGTATAAGGTCGAGCAAGAGTACGTCCGGCTTCAGAAGTTCATAAGCTCGGTTGACGACCCGCGTATGCGCCTTATAATCCAATACCGATGTATCGACGGCAGAAGCTGGCAGAACATAGCCATGAAGCTCGGAGCCTACAATTCCGCAGGAAGCGTAAAGAAAGCATATTACAGATTCATAAAAACGGTATAAGAAAAGACCGGCACACCAAAAACGATGTGCCGGTTTTCTTTTTATGCCGTTACGAAGGCGAATATCTTGTCGGTTATGCTGCTCTTCAGCCGGTTGTAGGTCGACAGACTGATGTTCAGCGCAAGCGTAGTCTCAATCCCGCTCTTCCCGCGCCGCAGATACGGTATCACCTCAAGCTCACGGTCGGTAAAACCGCATTCCGGGATAAGCCGCTCCCACAGCGCGGACGGATAATCGTACCTCACCATCACGCTTTACCCGCTTTGCGGAGGACTTTGAGTATGTCCGCCTCGGTGATGCCGTATTCTCCGTATGTCTTCAGCATCTTTTTGATGTACGCCGCTCTCTTCGATACGTCAATGTAGATAAGCTGTTCCTTCACTTCCTTCTCCATCTTCCTGTGCATCTCGTCGTAAACCTCGTCGTCGGTCTTGGAGCCTCCGTCCTCCCTCTCCCGCCGCTTCATTGCGGATTCGATGAAGTCTTCAAACTCCTTGCCCTCAAGACTGCTCACGGCGGATACAGAGCTTACAATGCTGTTCACCTTAGCCTTGTACGAACCGGGATTGACCTTTTTCAGCTCATACAGGTCGTCCATCAGAGAAGATTTCATAACGGCATTCTTTATCTTGGTCTCGGTGTACCCGTGATAAATCATGTCCCGCTTGATCTTCACATAGTCGGAATACCTGCCCCGGTCAACAGCGTCGCGGAGAACATCGTAATAAGCCTCAGTCACCGCCGCCTTGTTCGTAAGCTCAACGTCCTTCCATGCCTTCAGATAGTTGTATTTCGCCGCAGACGGCACCGGAAGTTCAAGGATTATCCTGTCAATAACCGATTTTACGTCCCTGAAAATATTCTTCGCCGGAAGACCGAACAGGTTTGATGCCACGTTCACAATGTCCTGCACCGTTCCGAGATTCGGACGACCGCCGTTCTGGGATATGAAATACTTGTTGATAAGCCCTCCGAGGTCGGTGAGCGCCGCCATGTCAAGCCGTTCAACGGTATTTCCGTATACTCCGGAATTTATCGCCCCCATTATCGTGTCAATGTACTGCCAGACCGGGGCAAACGCTCCGGACAGAAGGTCGTCAATCGAGTTACCGGCAAACTCCTTCATAAGGTCGTCAAGCAGCTCGTCGTCGTCGTCCCTGTCAAGCGTTCCCCTCAGCCATGCCATGAAGGTGGATATCGCCGATACCGCAGCCGTGTTCGCAAGGGAGGAAGCAATGACCTTGGCGAGTTTCTTTTTCGCTCCCGGCTTCCCGCGCCTTGCGTCATTCAGCGTCGATATGAGGTAGGAGTATTGCTTCAGCGGCTCGTTCTGGAAGGCGAACAGGAACTTGCCGAACCCCTTCGCATTCTGAACCGCCATCGACGAGTCAAGCGCCGACTGAACGACCTGCGTCTTTCCTATAACGTCAGAGAACTTTCTGTCAACCGCCTCAAAGTATTCTTTGCTTCCGGCAGTATATTTCCCCTGCGCGTCGATTTCGGCTTTGCTCATCCTCCACAGCTTTGCCCATGTCCACATATCCGCATTTTCCGCTCCGGATGTCAGGAACTCGTTGATCTTCTGACGCGCCGTGTCCGAGTTGTCGTTGTACAGAGACTCAAAGCTCTTCCTCGTCATGTTCTCGGAAGACCCCCACGCCTTCAGCCTTGCAATGCCGGAATACTTCAGCATCTCGGCGGTGTTTGCCTTAAGCTGCTTCGGGCTGAGATTCAGAATGTCCTCAAATGCCATGCTTTTCTTAAGCCCCGAAAGACTGAATTCCGGAAGCGCGCGGAAGATCGACATCGGCTGTTTCAGTACGACCGAAACGTTTCCGGCAACAGCTGCCGCCTTGTAGTTCGAAAGCAGCTTGTCCGAAAGAGCCTCCGCCGAATTGTTGGTATACATCTGCACGCCGCTGAGATTGTTTATCAGCTTGTTGTAGAATGCGTCCGCCTCCCTGCCGTAGGAACGGATTATCCTCTGCTTCAGGCTCGTTCCGTCTCCCAGCCGCAGAGAGTACATTTTCTTCGCGTTGTCAAGCTCCTGCGCAAAGGCGTTGTACTGCGCCATGTTCGTCAAATGCCGTCCGATAACGTCGTAAATGTCCTCGGCAACAAGCGCTTTTCCGGCGCGTCCGGTTCTCTCTTTGGTAAAGCTCAGACCGAGAAGATTCATTTCGTAGTTCGGATTGTCGGCGATCGCGCGGTAATCGTCAGCCGTCCTCATCGGGAAGTAGTTCTCCGTCGTGTACTTTTTGTAACCGTACATCGCCATCGATACCTCGTTTCCGAGCCGCGCCGCTTCGTTGTTCAGAAGCGCCGAGATCGCATCCGCGCGTTTTCTCTGCCCGTCGGTAAGCGCAGCGGTTATCTTTGCCGCATCCGCCTCATTCAGAACAAGTCTTCCGCTCTGCGCAAAGGTTCTCTTTCCCGCAATGTGCGTCTTGCCGTCCTTCGGTTTTTCGGCGGTGAATTTCCCAATGATCAAGCCGCCGGCTTCGTTGAACAGACACCTTCTTGAGTCTTCCTGATTCAGCATCAGATGTATCGACATAAGCTGTGCCGGTGTCGCGGTAAGCGTTCCGCGCGACAGCTTCAGGGTAACCTCTTTTGCATTCTTTCCGTGTTCGTCCTTCGGAATCGCACCGTCAACAATCTCTCCGAGCCTGTCGGTGAACATCTGAATGTTCTCCGAGAACCTGTTCTGACACTGCCTGAACCGCTCAAACTGTGCCGTCATGGTGTCCGAACCGAGAGTGTTGTAGTACCCCGACGGGTCAAGTGCGCCAAAATGCACCTGTTCATACATTCCGCGCGCCCTTTCGGTGTTTGCACCGAGAACCTGCTCCCGCTCCTTCGTCTGCGCAAGCCCGATCTCCTTCTGCGCCTGCCAAGACTTCGCCGCCAGCCCTTCTCTCGGGTCGTAAAGCCGCTTGATCTCCGCCATCACATGGGTCAGCTGATTGAATATTCCGTTAAGCTCCTCAAGCTGCGCCGAGGAAAGCTCCGTCAGCTTCTTTCCCTTGTTTGCTTCCACCCAAGCCGACATTCTCTCAAGCAAGCCGGAGTCAACGATAAGCTGCTTCTCCTGAACATTCAGGTCGGTCTCGGCAATGTCAAGCCCGTCTTTGCCGTCCTCTGCCGCCATGTTATTCGCCGCTTCGATGACCCTCAGTATCCTGTCGTATACCCCCTGCTTCGCCACGCTCTTTCCTGTCGTGATGTCAACAGCCGCAAGGAATTCCATAATCGGCTTCCTCATCGCCTCGGTGAAGTGGTTCTCCGTCGTCGGACGGTCGAGCATCGACGACGCCTCGGTGTATTTGCGCAAAACCTTGTTCCGGAGAACCGTCTGTTTCTGCTTCTCGGAACGGTTTGCTCTCGCCTCCGCATATCTCTCGCGGACACTTTCCACCCTGTCCTGATATTTCCGCCTCATATCCGAAAGACGCTTCCGGTTTTCGGCTTTGATATCGGCGACCTTCTCGGCATTCAGCCTCTTCAGCTTCGCGATGTCGGCACCGTAGTGCATAGCCTCCGCCAGCTTCGTGTCCTCAACCTTCTGCGCCGCCCTGTCGGCAAACGTCTGCAGCTTTTCGGCATTCCCGATAATGTCCATGACGTCATTCTTTATCGACGTTCTGATACGCTCATCTTCGATGTCATACAGCTGATACTCGTTAATGCCGCTCTCGCGTATCGTGTTCACAACGTCGGCAATATGCGCCGCCTGCTCTCCCGGATTGGTTATTCCGTCAGGGAACAGCTCCGGATATCTCTCCGAAAGCTCCATGTAGTAGGTGTCGACAGGAAGCCCTTCGTTCGCAAACCCGACTCTGCCGAAGTTCGCCTTCCTGAATTCCGCCCAGTTCTCAAATCCTGCGCTCTGCGCAGCATCGGCTCTCGCGTCCATGGGAACAACGAGCTTGGTATTGCGCAGCTCCGGAAGCAGTTTCTTCATCTCAACATACGTGTCGTCAACTCCGACCGCGTTTTCAATGACCGCATCGACGATTTTGTCCATCTCTTCGATGATCCTCATCGTGTCAACGCGCTCATCCTTCTTCAAACGCTTTCCGTCAACGGTGTTGTTGTAGAACATATCGTACAGATTGGTTACATGAGGATAAAGCTCCTTCGCCGACAGCTTCACACCGTACCTGTCGATAAGAATCTTCTGTATCGAGCTTATCAGCGCATCCCGGCTCAGCTTTCTTCCGTGCGTAAGCTGCAGCTCCTGCTTCAGATCGTCAACATCCTGCCTCAGCTTTTCGTTCTCTTTCTGAAGCGCTTTCAGCTCGCTTTGTGCAGATTTCACAAGAGAATGTCTCTCGTCAGAGGAATCTTTTTCAATGCCCTGCATAGACTGTGTATTGACAACGGGATCATTTTGTGATACACTATTGTCAGAGCGTTGAGCACCCGATTTCACGGAATTCGTTTGAATTCCTATGGGAGGCGACGCTTTTATCTTTTTATTCTGATATAGCCTGATGTTGTAAACATAGCTGTCGTCGCCGTTTCTCCTGACGTTTGCAAGAAGGTCGTAAACCTCGTTGTCTATCTGCACCGTCTTGACGTAGTAGTCCCAGAAGTTGATTCCCTTGTGGGCTGAATTGCTCTTGCCCTGTTCTGCACTGCTTCTGTCGTATTCCGCGTTTTCAACAAGTTCAAAGATGTCTCCGTCCGCGCCTGCGCGGATTTTTGCTTTCCAGCCACCGGCAGAAGACTGCTTGTCTCCGTAAATGTTTTTCTTGACATCCGTATCTTCAAACGTTGCATAGTACGCATGACCGTTCCGGATGAATTTAGCGGTTCTTCCACGGTAAACATCTTTCATGATATCCTCAAACCGCTTCATTCTCTCTTTATTCGTGAGATTCTTTATGTTGTCGCTTGTCTCATACACCTCAATTCCGTCCTTGTTCGTTCCGGCAAGCGACCACCGTATATCCCGATTCCCGCTGTCAAACCTCTCGGTAAGCGGAATAACGTTTCCGCTGTCGTCGTAGGTTATCGGGTCGGCGGATTTGACCTGTTCGGAACTTCTTATGACATACGAAAATCCGCGCGAAACCGGCTTTCCGTCAACAAGGTCGCCGCCCTCGTCAAGGATTATGCTGTCATAATCAAGCCCGTTTTCGTCAATGAATTCCGCAATGTCATAACCGTCAGTCCAGTCGGGAAGCCCGGATTCCTGAACCTTGCTCAGCCCGTATTCGGAACGCATTTTATCAAAGATTTCCCTGCATTCCGGTTTCCTTGTGTCAAACGCGTTTCCGAGGTTGGCGTAAACTTCATAGAGAGAACTATTGTCTCCGGGTTTTGCATAACGGGAGGCATATTTTTTGTTCTCGGTGAAATACGACCAGTCGCGGAACTCGGTAAAGCCGCCGCCCTTCTTTGAGCCGTGCCAGAACAGTCGGTCATACCCGTTCGCCTTGGCTGCTTCATCCACAAGTCTGCGCTGTTCTTCGGTATCGCCCGATTCCACCGCCTTCATGTATTCATTATTCGCACGCGTAAGAGAATACCTTATGTCGTTGTTTTTGCTGTTGAACCGCTCGGAGAGAGGAATTACATTGCCGTCGTTGTCATACGTTATCGGGTCGGCGGATTTGACGTCCTGCTCCGGGTTGAAGAAGATGTAAACATCGCTTTCGCGTCCGCGCTGTTTCAGTATTTCTGACAGCTTTGAGTTGCTGGTGACGTCAAGGAAGCTGCCTATGTCGGAAATGTCCTCAAGCATGACTCCGCGGTAACCCAGTTTTTTTGCCAGTTTCGCAATATCTCTTGTACTGTAATATGTCGAATATCCGCTCTCGGAATACGGGTCTTCTTCATATTTTCCCCACATGTATGTGTCGAGAAAATGCTCCGCCTCGGCTTTTTGCCCCGCATCCTTTATGGAAGACAGTATCGTTTTCGCGTCAAACCCGTCCCAGCTGCTTCCGTATCCTTTTATCTTCCAAAATCCGTCTGTTTTTGCGCGAAGCCGGTAATTTCCTTTCCGCGCGTTTGTGTAGTTTTCTCCGTATTTCCCGCTTTCCATTACCTCGATTCTTTCCAGTTTCTGTCGCAGGGAGCCTATCGGTCTGACAGAACCGGTACTGCGGGAACCGGACACATATCTTCCGACCAACTCTCCCTTGCCCTTGTCCTTGGTAAAGAGTTCCGGATACATCCGTCTTTCTTCAAGATTTGAGAGTATATTCTGTAAGTTGCCGAACAGAACAAGCCGGCTTTTGTCAACCCCGGTGTCAATATCGCGAATAATCGCTTTTTCTACCGCCGCCGCAACCTCGTCGGGAGTTCCGGCATCAATTATTTCCCGGAACACCTCGTTGCCGTCCGGATTCGCGGAAGCGTTCTTTCTCAGCTCCTCAACGGTCGAGTCGACAAAAGAACGGATTTCTTTTATTTTGTTCTCGTTCAGCAGAAAATATCTGGCGTCGTCCCCGCTGTCTGCCGCTCCGGAATTCATCAGCCTGATTATTTCCTGATCCGTCATTCCGCTGACGTTTTTTATCGGCGCGCCGATTGGTCTGTACCCGTGTATACCGCTGTATGTTTTGGCAACAACGGGATCGCTCGTCGCAAAGAACGATATTTCATCGTCGGATTTTGCAATATCTATCTTGGTAAATCCGAAGCCCTGCGTTCCGTGATACAGCACCGTATCATACCCCGCATTCTCCGCCGCCTCGTCAACAAGCCTCTGCTGTTCCTCGACATTCCCGGATTCAACCGCTTTCATGTACTCGTCGTTCGCACGGGCGAGAGAATATCTGAACCTGTCAAGCCCTGACTGCTCTCTCACCTCACCGGTCTCGTAAAAGTGTTTTATGTCGTTCACGATCCTTGTGGGGTTGATGTTGCCCTCGTATTCAAGCGTGCCGACGGTTTTCCCGTTCCCGTCCGAAAGGTCAACAGCAAAATAACCACCGTCCGAAAACTCATTCGCGAATCTGCGGATAGTGGTATATTGCTCTTTTGACGGCTCGGTCGAAGCGGAAATGTCAAGTCCGGGAGTCTCCGCCATGATACGGATATTTCCGTCATTCATGAAGCGGACAAGCGCGTCGGTTCCCTCGGTATTTTCGTATATCGCACCGATGGCTCTGTGGTCTTCACCGCGCGAACCGTAATGCTGCCCCTTCTCGCCCGAGAAATTCAGCATCTTTCCGTTCGGCATGATATATCCCGCGTCGTAGAAATACGGTGTATACCCGAATTCCTTCACCGCCTGTTTGCGGAAATAGTCGGCTTCACTCAGCCCCGATTTTTCGATAGCAGCCAGTTCTTCGGCGCTTGCTCTGCCCGAACCGCTTTCCGAACTTTTTTCAATGTCGGCTCTCAGCGCATCGCGGCGGTCAACAAGGTCGGCATATCCGGATTCTTTTCTCCAAGCCTGATATGCTTTCATGCCCTCCGCAATATTGTCGCTGTTTATAGCCTTGCTCAAATCGTCATTTGCTTTTTTGAACGCGTCGGATTTCTCAATTTCCCTGATCCGGTTCGTCAGCTCCGTTTCTTCTCTCTGCAGTTCTGCTACGGTGTCAGCGGAGGACGCAAGCGAAAACCTCTTTTCAGGTTTCGATACTTCGTTCAGTCTTTTTCCGGCTTCCGAACCCGCACCAAGCGCCCCATTCTGGCTATCAGTTCCCCTGTTTCCTCGTCGTAATCCTCCGTTGCGTCGTTCAGAATCCAGTATTTCGGCACTTTCAGAAACGCCAGCGGTCGGAATTTTTCCGGTCCGGTATATTTCGCCCGGTCTCCTTCCGTTCTCATCCGCATCAGACAGTCGTCCAGCCTTTCCTCGGTCATTTCGTCTTCTCTTGACCACCTCATCAGCAGATGTCTGTACATCCGTTTGTTCGATATCATAAGAAACTCCCTCCTTCAAGATCGTATCAATCTGCTTCTTATTATATCCAATTGCTTTGAGGTTGTCAACGATCTTTTTGAAAACCTCGTCATAAGAGAATACTTCGCCGTTGTTTTCTATCGGCAAAGCACGGCGCTCTTCCTCCGTCATGTCAAGCCGCTGAGATACATTTCTTGCTTCTGTCTCTCCGTAGTTCTGGAAATAATAATATTTCGCATAGTCCCCGAGCGAGGCTCCGCCCTTGGCTTCAAGATATCCGATAAGATAGTTCATCTTGTCCTGCGGCTTACTTTCGGCAACGAATTCCGGATTGTTCTTTACGAGATCATAGGCGAGGTTCACCGCATAAAACATTCCGGTTTTCGGGCTTGTCCCGCGAACAAACCCCTCTGCCTGCTGAATAGCGTGCTGCAATTCATGTGAAAGTACATATTTTGCTTTTTCTGAAGTCAGTCCTTTTTTGAGTTCGATGAATTTTCCGTCAGGAGAGTATTTTCCGTTCGTTGCTGGCGACCCTCCGGTCACAACATCAACCATATGCACCGGAATATCCGCAATCCAAGGATAAGCCGCGAACAGCCTGTCGTGCTTCACATAGTCTCCGACCGTCTGCGGGTTGTCAACATACCCGTCGGGATTGAACCGCATCTCTTTGTCGCTTATCTCATATCTCCACTTTCCGTCTTTTCCGAGCCACCATCCGGTTCTTTTTCGGATAGTGTCCATCGAAACTCCGTTCTGATACATCTGATAAGCTCCGCCGAGCGAGTTCAGATCGGCAGTCCGCGAGTTCGCACCCGCAAGACTGTGACGTTTTCCCCCGTCGTTCTCAACCGCAGCTTCGCCCTTGACATCCGTCCCGTAAGCCCTCTTAAGCTCCCCGGTCAGCATATCTCTCAGCCTCTCCGCCGCCTGCCTCTGCTCGACCGCAAGATAAGCACCCTTGCCCCTGATACGTGCAATAAACCTCTCAAGAGCGTTCAGAATCCGTTTGATGATCCCCGGCTTGTTCCGGTTCATCGCCCAGAAGATGTTCTCCCCGGCTTTGCTTGAATGCCCCATGTCGTCAACCGCTGCGCCGAACATATCTGCCATGATCTCCTCGAATATGTACGCATCGTTGACCACTTTCTCGGCAGAAGCGCGTCTCTGCTCCTCAGTGCCTTTCATCTCAAGCATCGCCTGTTCGGTGTACGCGTCAACGTATCTGCGCCAGTTCTTCTCTTTCTGCGCGTCCTCCGACCTCCACGAACGGTCGTCCGGATGCTCAAGCCGTCCCTTAAGGTCGAATGCGTCATACTGCGTCCCGGCAACAGCCTTTATGAAATCAAGAGTAAGCCCGGAATCCGCGTGCGCTATCTCATGCGCGATCGTCTGCGTCACCGCACGGTCGAACGAAACACTTGCCCTGTCAGTGACAGCAAGTCCTTCTCCCGACAGCACAAGCTTCACAACGTTGTTGAAGTTGTCCCAGTTGCGGCTGACCTTTATAGTGTTCGTGTTCCTGTCAAAGTACGCGCCCGACGATGACTTACCCGCCGCGTCGATGTTGTCGACAACGTCGATCTTTATCCCGTACTTTTTCAGCTTCGGCTGAAGCTCCTCAACAAGCCTGTCCACGTTTCCCGCATATTTCACACGCATCATCTCACGGACGTTCTCCGTCGATTTTGCAAGCGCATAGAGCCTGTTTTTCTCCTCGTTCTTCTTCTCGATTGCCTCCGCCTTCTCCTCAGCCGTCATAGCCTCGGATTCCGCGATATTCTTTATATCGCTGTTGAGCTTTTTTTCCTCGTTGCTGAAGTATGTGTACTGCTCCGCAGCAGAACCTTTTACGGCTTTGTTGTATTCCGTTGCAGTTATTTCGTCCTGATACGCGCTGAAATCCGCCCTGACCCGCTTTTTCACCGTTTCCTGCGTTGTTTTCGTATCGGATGAGTCATAACCACCCTCACCGGAAACGTTCGCTACGGTCGATTCCGTGAACCCTGAGAGGTCTCCGCCGTTTATGACATAATTCCTCACCGTCTCAAGAAACCTGTGCTGACGGTTCGTCGCGTCAATGGCAGCCTTGGTCTCCGTGCTCTTTACCTTCTCGCTGTTGCGCAAACGGCTGTTCTCGGCGCGGTTCTCCTGTATCGCCTGATCGATGATGACAGCCGCGTTCTTGTGTCCCTCGGTCGCCGTTGCACCGCTCTCAATCGCATTCTGCGCGGCTTTAAGCGTCTCGCTCGATGAACTCACCGCCTTGAATGCCTCCCTCACGTCGGCGCGTTTCTGCGATACCGTAGTTCCGCTGATCCTCAGCCCGGTCAGTCTCTCAAACGCCGCAAGCGTACCCCTGTCCTTCAGGATGTTCTTCTCGATAACACTGTTCGACGGCTCTCCCTTCGCAAGCAGACTGAACAGCTTCTCGTCATTTGCGGAGGTCATGTCAACGGTCGGAGTTGTTTTCATGCTTGTCTCAGCATTCTTAAGAACCTCATCAATTGCCGCCGCGTCAATGCTTCCGTCTGCAACGAGTTTCTGAATCTTCTTCAGTTTGCTTATCGAGTCGTCAATGCTGCCCCGAACCTCCGACCACTGGTTCTTGCCGTATGTCTTCTCTCCGTATTTTCTCAGGAATTCATACCATGCAATTCCCTCGGATATAACTCCCCCGGCTTCTTCCGCGTCACCGTTCTTAAGAGCCTCAGACACGTCCGTAAGAACCGAAATGTCGTTTATTCTTGCATTGGAAACAAGCCCCTCCGCATTGCCCGGATCGATTGAGGGTATCTGTATCGCCGCTCTGTTTTTGCTGTACTTATAAGACGATATCGTCGGTCCGGCAGACATCATTCCGCCGGAAAGCGCCCCGGCAAGACCGTCCGCCATTGCGTCGGTGAAAAAGTCCTGCCATGCGAGCTTCTGCGCTTCTTTTTCGGAAACGCCCTTGTGGTATGTCCCGTTGTCGTCAATGTAGCCGTCTTTGTATTTCTGAATCGACTCCGACATTTCCGACCGGTCAGCCATAATTATACTGTCCGCAACAAGGTTGAGAACATCGGAAGCCATTTCTTCAGAGCCTTCTATCCCGGCTTGCTTCAGGATCTCTTTAGCAACCTGCAACCCGTTTGCCGGACTTTTTGCTTTAAGAAGGTTATCCATAGACACTTTTTCGGTTATATATTCCGCAAGACCGGCAGCAAACGAGCGGTTGAATATCTGGGAATCCGACGCGCCCTTGTTGTAAAGCCTTTCGGCTTCGTCCGCCATAGCTCCGCCGCCCATGACCGCAGTATATCCCTCTCCGAAAGTAAAGCCTCCGAGAAGGCTGTCAAGGCTGGACATAGCCGCTCCGTAAAGCATATTTGCGGCATTCTCTCCGAAAAGTTCTTTTCCGAAAATCGTCCCTTCCGACGCTTTCGCAAGATCAGCGCCGGTTTTCTCACGTATGACGTTTCTTATCCTTCTGAAAGTCTGATTGTTGGAATTCGGGTCAACGCGTTCGCCGACTATCCGATGTGCAATGGTATCAATGGCGGCTTCGGGGTTTCCTATGATGTTCATGCCGAGAGAACCGATATTCAGAACGGTTTTTCCGAGACCGCTTGCTTTGTCGTACATATCGGACACTGTCTGATCCAGAGCGTTTGCGGCTCTTCTGTTCAGCTCATAAGAAAGCGCCCTCAGATACTTTTTGGCTTCCTCGCCTCCCTTGTAGTACAGAAGATAATCATAAATCTTTTTTTCGTCATCCGTTGCCCAATCAGCGTTTTCCAAAAAGGAAAAAGCCTGCCCGCTCTGCTCGTTCACCGCCTTCAGTTTCTCCGGAGAAAGACGGCTTGCCTCGTTCTGTGCATTTTCATTTTTCGCATACGGTGCTTTTGCATCAGGCGCGAATACTCCGAAGGTCTCATTTCCGTGTTGAAGAATATTGTTCTGTTTCGCAAGGAAAAGAGCGCGTTCTGTCGCGAACTCGTTTGCTTCACCGAGATATCTGCCGTAACCCTCAAGCGTTTCTTTGTTTATTTTGCTGTCGCGTATTGCTTCAAGCTTCTGAAGGCGTTTTCCGGTCTCCTTGTCATAAAGATTGTCGTTGTAGACAAGTTTGCCGTTTTCGATTTTGGGAAAACCCGTTGTCCACCTCTGACCGGCAATATTTTTTGTCCCCATCGCCTTTTCGATTCTGTCTATCTCTGCCTGCGCTTCGGCGGCAGTCATAAACGAATCCGCGTTTTTCTCAAGCCACGCCTTTTCTCTGTCATTTGTGGTGGATTTCAGCGCGTTCTGTATGTCCGAATAATTCTTTCCCTGATATTTCTCGGTATAAAGCCCGTTGTCGTAAAGGGTTTCGTATGCTTCCGGAGAACTGTACTGCCCATAATGCGCCCCAAGGTCACCGAGAAACTTCAGCTCGCTGTCATAAGCCTTTATCTGCTCCCCGACCGCCTTCTTCTGATCATCGCTCCCGCCGTATGTGTTGTAATACTCCGCAAGCGCATTCAGCCTGTCGCGCATCTTTTTGACCTGATCCGACGAGCCGTTTATCGTCTCCTGAGAATAGTACTTCGACGGGTCGAACTGCGTGCCGTAGGTCGATGAAATGCTCTTCGCAAGAGCCTCCATGTCGTCATTCAGCGTCTCGGCTCCGACCTTGTTCCATGCCGTATTCCTCGCGTCGCGTTTCGTGATGAAGTCGTTTGCATTCTTCGCCTCTCCCGATGCAAGCGCGGCTTTGTATTGATCCCATAAAGAGCCGCCCTTGTAGTTCGGAATTCTGTTCTGCTTTGCCGCCGCCGCAAGACGTTCCTCGCGATTCTTCTTTATCGCCTCCTTGCGCTTTCTCTCGTCCTCGCGTCTCTTCTTGACGTCGGAAACCGCTCTGTCTGCAAGGCTTTGCGTGATCTTATAAAGGTCTTCGGTTGATATCCTGTTTCCCATGTATTCTCCTTAAAAATAAAACAAGGCACGTCATCGGGGGATAACGTGCCTGTAGCTTACCGCCCCCGCGGTTGGTTTATTTATTTGTCGCTCACACCGGATCGATGTCGGCAAGCCAGCGCGTCGTGTAATCTCCGGTCAGAAGACCCTTTGCGTATTTCGTCGCGGATATACCGAGCGCTTCCGCCTCTTTGCGCAGCTTGTTCTGAATGTCCGTCGGCAGATCGGAAATCTCTCCGTTCTCTCCAACCCTTTCTTTGAACATCATGAGCGGGTAAAACGAACCGTATTTGCTCTTCGTGTCGGAAGATTCCGTCCCTCCGCTGTAATACGTGTTACCGCCCGAGCCGCTTATGATATCCGTATACCTCTTGACAATGTCCTCAATATCCGGATAGCTTTGACCGTACTGGTTCACGATCATGGCTCCCGCGCTGAGCAGTCCCTGTTCTCCGCCTTTGTCATACGCGGTCTGCAATGCATTGCCTATGTTGCCGCTGACCTCGGGAGTAATCGCCGCCGTCCCCGTGTTGTACTTCTCGGCAAGAAGCGACGGCAGAACTTTCTGAACCATGTTGTTGTACGCCACCGTTGCCGTCGTGTCGTCGGAATACCGGTTCTTTGCCGCATCCATCGCCGACTGCGCATTCGATGTGGATATCCCCAGCAGCTGCTGCGTGTTGACTCCCATCTTCTCAAGCGCACCGATCATGTTCGAAAACCGCTGAGTGCTTGCCTCGTTGACCGCATTGACGCCGGAATTCAGATAAGAAAGCCTCTGCCTTCTTGCGTTTGCCTCGGCAAAGGAATCTATGTTCCCGCCGTTCGATGACGCCGCATCCGCCCATTCGTTCTTTGCCGCCACGTCTCCGACAAGCCCGTATTGCGACATGATTGCCTTGCCCCAGTCGGTCTCAAGCGGATTCTGTTTTTTGTAATCGTTTATAAAACCGAGATAGGTCTTTCTGTCCTCCGCGTCGCGGCTTTTTGCATACCGGCTGTTCGACAAAAGCTCGTTCTGAGGCTTTGCCCAGTAGGAGTTATCATAGTCGCCGCTGCTCTTGATAAGGTCTATCCAGTCAGTTGCGGAATTAGTTCCGTTTCCCGCTCCGCCGCCTGTCCCGGAAGTGTCGGCGGGAATTCTCCCCATCTGGGAGTCTTTCTCTCTCTGCGCGTTCATCTGATCCTGCCGCCACTGGTTTACATTATTGCTGTTTCCCGTGTTTCCGAATTTTCCGGGGCTTCCGCCATGAGCGTTCTTTTTCTCTCCGCTCATATCCGACATATGCTTTATATAGCTTTTTATCGCCATTCACTTTACCTCGCTCCCGTTGCACCACCCGTTAGCCGTACACCCGCCGAAGCCCTTCAGCAGATACGGATGTCTCGACTTGCCGAGCCGGTATATCCTCATGACCTTTGCTTTTCCCGGCTTGCACCTGAAGCCGATAAGCGCGTTCGCGTTCCGGTAATGCTTTTTTCCGGTAAAGATTACGGTGTCGCCGACGGATATCACCTTTGAGGGATGCAGAAGCCCGTCAACGTCGCGCCGGAAGTCGTCCATCGTCAGCCCGAACTTCTTCAGCCAATGGTCGCAGTCGGCGTGATTGCTTGCATAGCCCTTTTTGTACGCCTCTCTGTGCGATACGATGACCGAGGCTTCCCATCCCCATCTGCGGCAGATGTCGGCACACAGCGAAACAGCCGCGTTGTAGCACGCCTTGAAGTACGTCTCGTCCTTCAGCCCGTCCTCGCATATCTCAAACTGTATGTGCGGATACGGAGGATAATTGTAAGAGCCTTTCTTGCCGTTCCCCACGCCCCACGCGCATATCTCCTCCGGAAGCAGATGAAGTATGCCGACCGTACCGTCAGCCAGACGTCCGATCATATAGTGAACCGCCTTGTTTACGTTCGGTCGGTTCCAGTGATTGCCGTACTTGTTCCTCCCGATCTTTGAGATTATTTCAGCCCTTGAAGGATCGTCGTCAGACGGCTGACAGTACCTCGCCACCGAGGTCTGGTTAACCCCGGTCGAGTGTACCACAATCCCGACCGGCTCACACTCCTGATATACCGTATAGCACCGGCTCTGCGTGTGAAGGCATTCGGTTATAGTCATTATATGCCCTCCTCACCGTCGTCAGCGCCGGTCTTGTTCCCGGAAAGCTGCTTGTATATCTGATGCGCTCCCGTCGCCGCAAGCCCGGATACTATGCCCACAGCGATTGCTGTAATGATGTCCCCGGCAGGGAAGTCCGGCATTATGTACATTCCAAGTACACCAAGCCCTCCTCCGAGTATGCCGCATATCACCGGAAGCCACTTGTTGTCAAGCGGTGTCGCCTTGATAAGCTGCGCGGCAAGGTAACAGATAACCGTTATTGCCGCAATTCCCGTAATTCCGAAATCCATAATGTTTGTCTCCTTTTCAGTATTTTCTGTTTTCGATTTTCCTGTAAGCGTCAAGATAAATTTCATCTTTCTGCTTGTTGTATGTAACCTCATAGAACATTCCGTCTCGCAACGATGTAGCAAGTAAAGCCTTGATGTTCCCGAGGATATAGCAGTCCCACACCACAAAAACATCTTCTGTTCCGATCACGGCATTCTTTTCAACAAGATTTTCGTTTGTGTAATCTCGCACAAGTGCCTTTGCTTTCCCGACAAACTCTGCATTAGTCATATTTTTTCTCCTTTCAGGTTAAAAAATCGTTTGTTTCAAGAAGTATCTTGTATACCCGGCGCAGGTTCTCTATCGCAAGCACCGCCCGGTTGTTCTTGTAGTCGGGATGAGCCTTGCAATACCTCTCATACTCGTCTATCTCGACAAGCACGTCATCAAATTCTTCCTTGGTATGCCGGAGCTTGCGCAAGACCTCCCCGTTGAAGCGGAGTATCTGCCTCCGATGCTCGTCCGCCGCTCTCATGTCGTCGGCAAGTATATGCCCTTCAAGCCGCTCCTGCGTCTCAAGAAGCGACGTTTTTATGTCTTTAAGGTCTTTAATCACGTCTGTATTAAACGCCCTCCCTATGGCTTTTATTATCGCCGTCCAAGGGTTGACCCTGATAGGCGTTATCTGTATGAGGGTAAGCAGGATGATTATAGCACCGCCGCTCCCCCACAGGATTTCTTTAAGTGTCATTTCTCAAGCTCCTTCCGGACAGCTTCCCGATACCTCTCCGGAATCTGCTCGATCGTAATCTTTCCCAGCTTTACCTGAATCGCAAGAAACTTAACCACTGGTCTCACCTCCTGTTATCATCTCAAGAAGAGCCGATTCAAGGGCAGAAAGACGGTCTTCGTAGGTGGGAAGATGAGATGCAAGCTGCTTTTCGTATTCTTCCTGAACTGCTTTAGCTTCTGCTATTTCTTCAGGAGTCATTTCGATTATTTGTCCGTTTATATAGCCTCTTATTGTCATCTAACAAACACCTCCAAATAGCATCCTGCTTTAAATCCTATACTCGAAGACATATCTGCTCCAAGAGTTATAGTTGTTAACTTTCCATTCGTATTCTTTGTTACATTAGATCCTCGTATAATTGTAGAGTGCTCAGCAGCTGTATCTTTTGCTCTATATGTTATTGGAGTTACAGAATCAGAATAAAATGAAACTGAATCGAGATTATTTCCAAATCTATTCATCAATATTCCTTCAACTTTTGCACCTAAAACATCTGAAATATTTTTCACATACCATGCATATATATACGCATCATTGTATATCTGATAATTATATAAAGCCGTTTTTCCATTAAAAGAGGTCGTCCAATTACGTAATCCTATCCCGAAATTTCCAGAAGAATCCGTTGAAGACTTAGAAGCTACAAAAATCACGTATGCTTCGTCAAAGCTGAGTTCGTTTCCATTAGAATCTGCAGATACTGTAATATAATGTAAATCTTCTTCGGTCTTCAACTTTGCAACTTGTACCCACTCTGAACCACCAACCTCAGTCGGCACAACGATTCCATCAGCCCCTATTCCAAGGAATTTACCAGAGTTTGCGGCACCTTGGTTTTTGTCAAGCTTTTCAGAAAGGTAACCGCTTAAATCGCCAAGATACAAAGCACCTATATTGCTACATATTTGTTCTTCGGCTGCACTACCAAAAACTTGCTTTTCACCAGTGCCCATAACAGCGTCCGACACTCGTGCTATAGTTTCCGGAATATATTTAAGATCAAGCGGTACAGCAATTTTTATTTCGTTGAGCCATGCTTCATTATTAACACAACTCGTGATATGTCCAGTAAATGCTTTCATATCCGATGAATATATACACGGAAGAAAGCTGTTGTCTGCAGGATGAATATTATTAAAGCACCAAAATGTTGAGCCATACTTTGTTTTTTGTGTAAACTTCCCAAGCCAAGATGCTTTATACGTAATTGGATTAATTACATTAGATTTTATAAGTGCATTGGCTTGTGTACTTGAACCGTTTTTTATATCATACTCAAAAACAAGTTCATAAGTTTTTTCAGTGTCAAGTGCGACCGGAGACGTGATTACATACGCCTGTCTATCTGCATTGTAATCAAATGAAAACTGCTTCTCATACTCTGTATAATGCGTTCTACCATTTACAAATGCACGAGAGCTATCATTGTTCTCATTCCAGTCAGCCTGCACAGAATCTTTCCACCCTGCATCCCCGTCGGCATCGCTGTTCTTTGTAAGCACCTGCCCGGTCGTGCCGCCGTCAGGCACTCCTCCGGAGCCGGGAAGACCCCTGTCGCCCTTGTCTCCTTTATCCCCCTTCTCGCCCTTTATCGCCTGTATCGGGATAACGTTCCCGTTCCCGTCTTTTACTTTAAGTATTGCCGTCATGTTTTCTCCTTCCCGTCACGGTATCGCCATTATCGACACGATCTTTGCCGTCGACTGCGCCTTCGTTGCCATTGAATAGGTGAGCGTAGCCGTACCGGTCTTTGCCGAGAGCTTCAGCTTGAAGCTGACGTAATTTGCTTCGTCGGTAAGCTGATACCTTTTGTCTGTTGTTTCCAGAGCCGCAATCGGTATCGTTGTTCCGATGTATCCGGAATCGGTTTTCGGCAGTATCTCGACATAGATGTTCTTATAAATGTCCGCATCAAACGTTGCTGTCGCTGTGGAATTGAGAGACGTAATGTTGCTTGCAAGCGTCTGACCTCCGCCGTTATACTTCGCCGATATGTTGTACCGCGCCTGTTTCTCCTGCGCGTTCGTCAGCAACTGTCCGGACACATACTGTACCGATGTCGACGCAAGTGCCGCCGCCTCTGCGCTTGCCGCGCCGATGTTTTGCCTTGCACGCGTTTTCTGCTCAAGCCCAAGGCTCTGCTCAACCATGTAGCTTACACAGCTTTCTGCCGCCGTCTGCGCGTCCTCTGCCGTTGAAAGCGCAGTTGCCGCCGTAGACTGCGCGTTTCCCGCCATTGTCACAGCCGATGATGCGCTTTCCTTCGTCTCATTTATCTGTGTTTGCAGGTTTGCGATTGCAGGCTGTACCGCGCTGTTTTGTACGGCATTGTTCGAATTGCCGTTAAGCGTTCCGTCAACGGTCGGGAATGAACCGACAGAAACATTTCCGTCCCCGCCGACGACCATCGGCTTCCCGACATTGTCCGCCCCCTGTGACTTGTCAACCTTCCCGGCTATTGCGGTTTCTGCCGTGTCATACGGATACATACGCTTCCACCCGCCGCCGACATTGCCCTGTATATACTGGACGTAGAAATTCGAATTCTGGTCGATAAGCACAATGTACGCATAGCATTTTGACGATCCGGCATTCAGCTGTGAAACGCAGATGAAGCCGCGAAGCGAAGAACTTGCCGCAGCCGCTTCCGCCGGTATATCCGTTACCTTGCGGTTGACATATGCAGTGTAGAATCCGACCTGTGTAGATGCCACAACAGCGTCAACAAGCGAACCGGAAGTTACATAGAACCCATACGGTCTTGCATACGTCCCCCCGTTCATGGGATTTACGTACTTGTAGTCAAGCCCCGGAAACGTCATGCTGTTGAGATATCGAAGAGCTGTCTGACTTGCGCCGTTTACCGAGATGTTTCCGCTCCCGTCATCCGCAAAGGAAACGTCTGTCGTTGTGCCTCCCCCGCCCGGTGCTGTCCACAGCTTTCCGGCGGAGTCTACTCCGACCCCCTGTGTCATGGACGATGTTTTTTCGACCGGAGCGTAAAGCGGATAGTCTCCGTCAGGATCTATCTGGACGTTGTATCCGGCAGGCATATCCCCGGAGCCGACATAGACTCCCGAAACACCCTGCGCTCCGGCAGCTCCTGTTGCCCCGGTGTCGCCTTTCTCGCCCTTGTCGCCTTTCTCGCCTTTGTCTCCCTTGTCGCCCTTTATCTTTCCTGCGGCAATGTCCGACTTTATTTCAGCCATGTCGGAGGCGGCAGCGGCGGCAGAGTCAGCGGCTGATTTCGCATAATCCTTTATCTGCTCGGTCTCGGTCGGTGTCGGTGTCTGCGACGGAAGCCCGGAGCCTTTCACCGTCTCGGCAACATACATCCTGCCCGGAAACGACCGGATGACCCTGCCAGATACCGAACCCTCGACAGCAAACCGTATGACCCCGGTCTTTGCCGTAGCCTCATGCGGTATGTCAACCTCCTCCGACGTGAGCAGAACCGAAACCGGCTTGCCCATCACCGGATAGAACGTCACGGTCTTGGTCAGCCCCGTCCATTCCTCCCCGAATATAAAGCGCATACGCTCCACCCCGTAAGACCCGCTCGTCCCCGCACGGATCTCCTTCGGCTCAAGATCGTATACGCCCACGTTTATTTCATGTACCATGTTATCTCCTTACAGAAGAGTCTTTGTCGTCGTGCCGTTCCCGCACGTGATACCCGTCTCGGATATCTTGAGAAACACGTTTCCGACCTTCAGTTCTATATACGGATTTCCGACGCCCTCTCCGTCAATATCGTGAAGTTCTATCGACGTGCTTTCTGTGTTCATGAATGCAAAAGGTGTCAGGAAATACTCTCTTTTCACCCCGACAGCGCACGTCCCGTCATTTGACTTAAGCGAAACATCGGCAGGATTCAGTGTGATAACCCCTCCGACATTCTCGTTGTTGTTCTGAAGGTCTGTCATCGCCTTCAGATTGATCCCTCTCGCGGAATCGTTTCCGAGAACCTCGGTGCCGGTCATAAAAATCTTAACGTCGGATTTTATCCCGTTCGCATCGGTATATGCCGCACCGACCTGAATCCCCGCCCCCTCGGTAATGTCGCTCCCCAGAATACAGCCCTTCTTGATGACCGCCGCATTCATGGTCGCCTTTCCCGTCCTGTCAACGTTGAAGTTCGTTGACGCGATCTTTATGTTGTCACCCGTCATGTTTATCGTCTTTCCCGCAAGGCTTATGTGGTCAGCCCCGACCGTGTACGTCCCGGCAGTGAAATCAACCTTGTCTGCCCGGAGCGTTGCCGAGGACTGCCCGTTTATCGACTGCAGAATAAGCGATGCGTCTGCCTTGTAGCCGCCTGCGCCGTCAGAGGAAACAACAGCCGCAATTGCCTGTCCGTTCTTCGTGTTCGTCTCAATGACGTTCGACAGCTTCGGAATGTTGTCCTCGTCGAGGTTGTTTATCTGATCCTCATATGCCCGACGGAACTTTATCTGCTCGTCGTTTTGCTTCTTTACCGTCTTTGTCAGCTCGTCGAGCTTCTTTTTTATCATCTCGAACAATCTCTCTCACCTCCGTATGCAATCTCGGTCTGTAAATACTCAATGCGGCAGTGTCCCGTGCCGGAGACGGTCAGCTTATGCCCGAAATCGCACGTCTGCCGTATCAGCGTCGAAAGCACCACGACTCCGACCTTTGCCCCGGAATCGGAAAGAATCCGGTCTCCGTACTTCAGCTTCACGTTGCCGCCCGTCGGTATAACGCACCGGATACGCGCCTTCTTCAGTCTCTTCTCCTGAAGCTCTCCGCCAAGCGTGAGATCCGTCGTGAACTCAAAAGCCCCGTACTCGCAGGAGGGTATCGATTTTATCTTTCCCGTGTCGGTGAGCGCGTAAAGAGAGTCGTCGTTGTACGTCATCCCGATTATCTTTTCGTTGCATTCTATTCCGCCGAAGCATCCCGTCGCCGGACAGTAGGTGAATATGAAATTCTCCGCCGGAACATAGGCATAAAGCACGTTGTCCCATGTGCCGAGGATCGAACCCTCAAAGGACGATATCTTCAGCTTGTCGGAGATCCTTTCGGGATATCCGCCGGTAAATGCGTATATCCCGTCGTCGGAAACATAAAACAGTATCTGCGAACACTCGCATATGGCAAGGTTCGATATCGCACCCTTTGCCGATATGTCGTTCAGCCGGAAGGGATATTTCGTGTTCGCCGTCTGGTGGATGAAATCCCGCTTGAAGCCGAGAACATGGTTGTCGTAGGTAACCATCCCGGTAAACTCCCCGTCGGCTTTTATGTTCGCCTGCGTCGCGGAATTCCACGGCATGGAGGCGGAATCCTCGTCAGCCGTCGCCGGGAGCCAGCTTGCATAATCGTTGAATGCCGAGGCGTATATCTTACCGTCCTTCACGCCCCACAAACGCCCCTGATAAACCGTTATCCAACGGAGCGCCGGAGCGTCGTTCGTCAGATACGAAACCGTAAAATCCGCGTTCTGCTCATAATCGAACGAGTACCTGTCGGGATAGATGAGTATCTTCCTCACATACACCGACCCGGCAACACCGGAGTCTCCGGAGGAATATAAATTGAATCTCGCAAGGGAGCGCGGATATTCGTCAGCCTCCGTCGCCCCCGTTGCCTTTATTGTCGAATGATATACGGCAGAGCCTTTGCGGTAATCGAGCTTTATCGCCCCTCCGTCCCGGTAAATCACGATAAGCACATCCCCGAATCCGTGTATGGATATGGGATGTGCGTACCCTGTAATAACGTCCTTCGGTATCTGCTCCGCCTCAAGCGCGGGAATGTCCTTCACGGAAATGTTTTTGCATGAAGTAAGCTCCCCGCTGTCGTAGTCGTCTCTCCGGTTAAGTCCCGCCCATGAGGTCTTTACCGTTCTCCTGTTCTGCTCCGCCGAGGGTATCGCCGACTCAAGATACATCACTCGCCGTACCTTTCCTGCCGCTTTCTCGCCCACTCGGTGAACGACGAAAGCTGCGCATTGTAATCCTCAAGCCACTTTGCCGCCTGCCCGTCGTCGTTGGCGATCTTGTAAGCCTCACCGCGCAGCTTCGACATGACAAGCTCAAGCCACTCATAAGGCAGCATCACAACACCCGTGACAGCCGTCTTTATCGCCGGACGTATCCTGCGGATAACGGTGACGGTGTCAGGCTCAACTATGGGCGAAACCTTAACGCTGTCCCCGTCCTGCCAGTAAATCCCCTTGTCCCCGTCGAAAATGACCGAGGATATCACCCCCGCCCGGACATACTCCCTGCCGTCGCCGTATACCTTCACGATATCGTCGTAACGGCAGGAATCCTCACCGGTGCCGGAGATTATCAAGGACAGAGCAAATCCCCCGCCGGCAAGCGTTACGTTCTGCCTGCCGTAAAAGCCGAGGATGTCGGTATATATAAGCTGTTCCAGCGTGTTTACCCACCTGATATAGGCGGAATCGGGTATGCTCCCGGCAATATCCACCTCGCCCGAAAGCTCGGTGATGATGTCGGAAAGCGTTACGCCTGAATTGTACATAAACTCACCTCACAACCATGACGGAACACCGTATCTCCGTCTCTTTCTCTTTTCAGCCCACACGGTGCGGTAGGCATAATCGCATCCGCTCTCGAATGCGCTCTTTCTCTCGCTGTCGCCGTTCTTCAGGTAGACAATGCTGTCCTTCAGAACCGGCATGAACTCGTCGTATACGGCAACCTCGTCGTCGTATGCCGTCACGACCGAACGCTCCCCGCCTTTGAAAACAGCGGCGACTCCGTAACGCGCGACAAGAATGTCAAGCGTCTCGTTAGCCGCCGCTATGAATTCAGCCTGAGAGAGAGGAGCAATGTTGTTGCATCTGTCATACAGCTCCTTGAAAAGCACTGTAAAGCTCCTTTCCGGGAGGGAAACGGAGAACCGAATCCCTCCCCATCAGGTTATTTCTCAGTTTGCGTTGCAGTTGGTGAACTTCACGCAGCCGCCCGGATTCTTGCAGATGAAGTCTCCGTAAAGCGTGAGAAGTCCTCTGTAGTACGAGTAGTTCGGAACAAGGATGAAGTCCGTGCCGCCCTGATCTGCAAAGCCGAGGGTGGTGTGGTGCAGCTCCCAGTCGGAGGTCGCAACGCCCCATGCCTCGTTTGTCGGAACGAATCTCTCGTTGACGACAACGACCTCGCGGTTTCCGACGACAACGGTGTAGCCGACAGCACCGCCCTTGAACTTCATGGTCTTGTCGACGTAAACGGTGTTGTTGGTGCGCATATACTTCTGATATGCCGTGAATGCCGCATCACCCATGAGGATCATGTCGATCTGCGCGTTCTTGAAGTCCTGCGCACGCTTGACTCCGTCATAGAGGACGATGTCGCCGAGAGCGTTCTTTGCGTCAACAACGGTGGGCTTTACCCAGATGTTGTCAGCCTTGGTTACGCCGTAGATGGAGGCAACGCCGTCATCCATAACCGCACCGAGACCGGTGAACTCACGCTTGTATGACTTCTGAAGAGTCACAAAGCCGAAGGTTCCGACAGCCGTTGCATCGGCAGAGGTGAGCGCCGTCTTCGCGGTGACAGCCTTGTCAAGCGTGACCGCATATCCCTTGGAGGTGGTATTGTACTCACGGTTGACCGCGAGAACCCTTGCCCCGGCGGTTGCCGGAGCCGTGCCGGAAGCGGTTGCCGAGGTGTTTGCATATGCGTCGATGATCATGCCCTCGCGGACGGTGACGCAGTCGGAGACGTAAACGGTGGTCGCGCCGTCTGCCGCCGCCGTGATCGACGCAAGGATACCGGAGCCGTTGCCGAAAAGCACACGACCGAGGTTGAACTCCGCCGCAGTGTATGCACTCTTGATCTCATGGTCAAGTGCGTTCATCATCGCGCCCTGATTGTTGGACGCGAGCTTGATCGCCTTGTCGGAGATCTCGATGTTGCAGTAGAGGTCGTGAGCCTGAGTCGTGAAGCCCTTGTAGAGCTGAGGACCGGAATCGGGTGTAGCAGCGGATTCCGGACCGCCGAAGCCTACGCCGCCGTTGAAGCCGACGGGAGCCGAAGCGACGATGTCGTTTGACATGAGCGGAACCTTCTTGATCTTCTCAAGGAAGGGAGAAGCCTCCGTAGTGAGCTGGTTTTCAAACGCGGGAAGATACGCGTTCTTGATTATGTCCGCAATAGCGGTAATGGTCTGAACTGCCATGGTTGATTAAAATCCTTTCGTTTGTAATAAATTCAGTGTGTAATATTAAAATTTCCGGAGACCGAGCATCTTGTATGCCCTCTCCGTTGCCTCCTCAAGAGACTGAGGAGGTTCCGGCTTCACCGCCGGAGCCGTTGCCGACCCCTGAGAAGCCGTCACGGGAGGAACGGCGGCATTCTTTTCAGCCACCTGCTTCACTCTCATTTCTTCAAGCGCACGGAGCGCGTCAGGATTGTTCTTCACCCTCTCGACAAGCATCTCCGTCGTTTCCGTTTCCGGCTTCTGATTCATGGCATTTATCCCCCGGTTTATCATGTACGAAAGAGCGTACTTCATCTCCGGGTCAATGCCGTCAAAGCCGGGTGTGTTTGCCGCAATGCGGTCGATAGCGTCGCCGTAATCGTCAAAATCCTCGAACCCCTTCGACGATCTGATGCGGTTGCGTGCCGTCATATCCGCCGCCTCTGCGGTCTGCCTCTTGTAGTTGTCCACAATCGGCTGCATCTCCTTCATGACCTCGCCGAGGACGGTTTTGCGTGCATAGTCCGCCATCGCGGAGCTGTACTTCGCCGTCGCCGCCCTGCGCTCGTCATCCGACAGATACTGAACGTTCTCCACATCAAACACCGGAGGCTCGATCACTTCTTCCACGATAGTGTTCTCTGCCGCCTGTGACTGCTGCTGAAGCGCGTTCTGGAACTGCGGTATGACTCCCTTGAGCTGTGCGACAATGTCCTTCAGCTGCTCGTTTTCCTGCCTCATGCGCTCGTAGTCGCTGCCTATGCGGTTGAGCAGTTCCGCGCCCGGATTCGCCTCTGCCTGAGGTGCCGGAGGCTCTGCCTGTGCCGCAGGTTCGCTTTGTGCCGGTTCGGAAGCCTGTGCAGGCTCTGCCGCCGGTTCGGTCTGCGCCGGTTCTTCTCCCGTCGGAGCAGTCTCCGGCTCGGAGGGCGTCCCCTCCTGACTCTGCTGTGCAAGAAGCTCGGTCAAAACATCATCAAGTCTCTCTGCCATAATTATATCTGTAAGCCGCCATCGCGGCAATTACATTCTCCTTTCATTGTTGTTGCTCTGCATTGCCATAGCCCTTGCCATGGCTTCCTGTTCTTTTTCGGCTATCGCCGCGCGATGCTCGTCTATGTGCTGATCGAAATACTTACAGTACTCCGGATTCTTCTGCCGCAGCATACGGAACCTGTACTGCAAAGCATACTTCAGATGCTCGTTCAGATGCACCGCGTCGTCGTCG
>ERZ1034917.243-NODE-243-length-52880-cov-10.604543_pt1 | contig 52880 bp, 41 predicted proteins | sample MGYA00520605_ERZ1034917 | MGnify/ENA primary metagenome ERZ1034917 (study PRJEB33766, sample SAMN09781784) | gut metagenome | biome: gut microbiome | host: Homo sapiens | place: Madagascar | study: EMG produced TPA metagenomics assembly of the PRJNA485056 data... | reverse complement strand
CGTCGGCTCTCGGAACTTCGTTCCTCGTCCGTTAGCGGTGGAACCGCCGACGGGAAAAGAACATGAGGGCTTCGCGCCCTCAAACTCCGCGGCAGGTGAGAATCACCTGCACCACGGCAAACAAGTTTGCCGTATTTCAAATCTCAAGTAACGGTTACAGCAAAAACGGCTGATCGTCTTTCGGGTTGCGGGTTCTGCGAACCTGCGGTGTGAGCCCGAACAGATGCCATGCCTTGTCGGTCACGAGACGCCCCTGCGCCGTGCGCATCATATAGCCTTCCTGAATCAGGTAAGGCTCATAGACATCCTCAATGGTATCCGCCTCCTCGCCGATCGCCACCGAAAGAGAGTTCAATCCGACGGGACCGCCCTTGAAATTCGCGATGATCGTCTCCAGAATGCGCTTGTCCATTTCATCCAGGCCGTGGTCATCAATATCCAGCATGGTCAACGCCTTGTGCGCAATTTCCTCGGTGACTTTGCCGCCCGCCTTGACCTGCGCATAGTCACGCGTCCAGCGGAGCAGGTTGTTGGCAATACGCGGAGTCCCGCGGCTTCTCCGCGCGATTTCCAGAGCTCCGGCGGAATCGATCTCGATATTCAGAATCTTAGAGGAACGCAGGACAATGTCCCGGAGATCCTCCGGCGCGTAATAGTCAAGGCGGAGTGAAAGCAGGAAGCGCGAACGCAGAGGCGCGGAAAGCATTCCCTGCCGCGTGGTCGCGCCGATCAGTGTGAAACGCGGAATATTGAGCCGGACAGAACGCGCGCCGGGCCCCTGGTCGATCATGATGTCGATGAAGAAGTCCTCCATTGCGCTGTAAAGGTATTCTTCCACCGTGGTGTTCAGACGGTGAATTTCATCAATGAAAAGCACATCGCCTTCGTTCAACGAGGTCAGAAGCCCTGCAAGATCGCCCGGCTTCTCAATGACGGGTCCGCTGGAAGTCTTGATTCCGCATCCCTTTTCGTTGGCGACGATATAGGCGAGCGTCGTCTTTCCGAGTCCCGGAGGACCGCTGAGCAGGAGATGGCCGAGCGGCTCGTTCCTTGACCTTGCCGCATGCACATAGACCTCCATGCGTTCCTTAACCTTTTCCTGACCGGGAAACGAGGAAAAAGACTGCGGGCGCAGAGTGGTCTCCACCTCCTCGTCCTTCCTGTTCAAAGTGGATGTAATGAATCTTTCCGCCATTGCTCACCTTTTTTGTATGAAAAAAATTTGCTTTTTCCGTTTATGAAAGTATCGTATCACCTTATAATCTATTCTGCCTATATAATATAACACAAAAAAGGGAAAGTTAAATGGCAAACGAAAAAATGATGAAACTTGCGGCGGACACCGTAAGGCTTCTGTCGGCAGACGCAATCCAGAAAGCAAAATCAGGGCACCCCGGCATGCCCATGGGCTGTGCGGATTTCGCATTCGACCTCTGGTTCAACCACATGAAACACAATCCCAGGAATCCCAACTGGCTCGGACGCGACCGTTTCGTGCTCTCCGCCGGACACGGTTCCATGCTCATTTACAGTCTGCTTCATCTTTTCGGCTATGGACTTTCCATGGATGAAATCAAGCAGTTCCGCCAGTGGGGAAGCAAAACCCCCGGACATCCGGAATTCGGCCACACAACGGGCGTCGAAGTCACGACCGGACCTCTCGGAACCGGATTCGCCTCCGGCGTCGGCATGGCTGTCTCCGCAAAATACACCGCCGCTGTATGCGGGCTCGAAGGCACCGGACTGCTTGACAACAAGATCTACATTATCTCCGGCGACGGCTGCATGATGGAAGGCATCACGCATGAAGCCGCCTCTTTCGCCGGGCACCAGAAGCTCGACAACATCATCGTCTTCTACGATTCGAATATGATCAGCATCGAAGGCTCCACAGAAATCGCATTCACGGAAGATGTCGGCAAGCGATTCGAGGCTTACGGCTGGCGCGTCATCAAATGTGCCAACGCCAACGATTACGCACAGGTCGAAAAGGCTCTTGAGGAAGCGAAGAAGAGCGACGGACGCCCGACCCTGATCATCGGTTCCACCACGATCGGATTCGGCGCGCCGAACAAGGCGGGCAAGGCGAGCAGCCACGGCGAACCGCTCGGAGTCGAAGAACTTGCCGCGGCGAAGAAAGCGCTCGGCTTCCCGGAACAGGAGTTCTATGTCCCGCAGGAAGTCAGGGATATGATCGACGCACGTGTCGCGGAACTCGAAAAAGAGGAAGCGGCATGGGATGCGAAATTCCAGCAGTTCGTCGAAGCGAATCCCGACAAGGCGGCTCAGCTTTCCAAGATGATGAACCGCGAAGTTCCCGCAAATCTGCTTGAGGAACTGGTTGCCGCCGCCCCGGTCGAAAAACCGGTTGCGACCCGCGCATCCAGCGGAACCATTCTCCAGAAAGCGGCGGCTCTCGTCCCTGCCCTCTACGGCGGCGCGGCGGACCTTGCCCCCTCCACCAAAACGGATCTCAAGGGAGTCCCCTACTTCTCGCCGGAAAACAGAGCCGGACGCAACTTCCATTTCGGTGTCCGCGAACTCGGCATGGGCTTTATCGCGAACGGCATGGCGCTTTTCGGCGCGGCAATCGCATATTCCTCCACCTTCTTCGTGTTCTCCGACTTCATGAAACCGGCAATCAGGCTCGCCGCGCTCCAGAAGCTTCCGGTGATTTATGTGTTCACGCACGACTCTTTCTTCGTCGGTGAAGACGGTCCCACCCATGAGCCGATCGAACAGCTCGCAATGCTCCGTACCATTCCCGGCATGACGGTCATCCGCCCCGCCGAGGCGATCGAATGCGCACATGCGTGGGCTCACGCGATTACGGCGCAATCCCCTGTCGCGCTGATCCTGACCCGTCAGGATCTCCGTCCGCTCTGCGAATGCGCCCGCCCGAAGGTCGCCCTCGAAAAAGGCGCTTATGTCGTTTCCTGCGAGGAAGGCTTCGAATACATTCTGATCGGAACCGGTTCCGAACTCAATCTCGCACTGGATACAGCCGAAGAACTCCGCAAGGCGGGCAAGAAAGTCCGCGTGGTCTCCATGCCATCCTGGGAACTTTTCCTCAAACAGGATAAAGCTTACAGAGACTCCGTCCTTCCGCCGTCCTGCAAAAAACGTGTTTCCATCGAAGCCGGTTCCACGTTCGGATGGGAGAAGTTCATCGGCGACGAGGGACTCGCAATCGGTCTGGATCACTTCGGCGCATCCGCACCGTATAAGGTTCTCACCGAGAAATTCGGATTCACCGTTCCCGCCGTGATCGAGAAGATGAAGGCGCACTTCAACTTCTGATCACAGCCGGACTTTTAACAGAAACGAAGGACCTGAAGGATGAATGCATTGTCCTTCAGGTCTTTCCGGTTTTCAGGCATTTCATGGACAATACGAAGAAAATACAGACAGCTCTGGTCTGCGTGACCACGGCGGCAATCCTGATTCGTCTGCTGTATGCGATTCCGGGAATCATGAACCCGGAACTGGTCATGCGGACCGATTCCGCCACCTATCTCGGCCCCGCCCTTTCCCTGCTTCATGACGGCACCTACAGCACGGCGGCGGGAAGCGGAACCCCTGCGCTGGTCAGGACGCCGCTCTACCCCCTGTATCTGGCGGGACTGCTCGGAATCAGCGGGCACAGCCTCGGATTCTGCGTATTCGTCTCGGCTCTGCTGGGGGGGCTGATTGCAATTCCCGTTTTTCTGTCCGCGCGTCTCTATGCTTCATGGAAAGCCTCGCTTGCGGCGGCAATTCTATTTGCATTGAATCCGACCGCCATAGCCGTTGCCCCGATGTTCATTTCCGATACGCTGTTCTGTTTTTTCCTGGCATTCCAGATCTTTTTCTTCCTGAAATTCATCAGGACGCAGCGTCTTGTCTTCCTGTTTGCGTCAGTCACAATTGCCGCCTTGGCGCTGTTGATCCGACCGCTGAATCTGTTCTGGATCGTTCCCTGCCTTTTCGTGGTCTGGAGCATCAGGGGAATGCCGTGGCGGAAAAAACTGCGGGGCTCCCTGCTCTCCCTGTTTCTTTTTCTCTGCATTCTTTCCCCCTGGACCATACGCAACCATCACCACGGAGCGGGCTGGAGAATCGACGCCGTCTCCGCGGACACGGCTCTGCACAACCGTTCCGCGCTGGAAAGCCGCCTGACCGGAATTCCGGGTGAGGAACTGCGGAACCGTTACCGCGCGGAGGGAGAAGCGGAATTCAAGGCGCATCCGGAAAGATACGGGACGCCTTCAGCCCGTTTCTCCTATTTCGAGGGAAAACTTGCCGAGATCATCAAGGCACATCCTTTCCGTTATCTCTCCCTGCATGTGCGCCCGGTGGTACTGATTCCCGACGCGGCGAGTTTCTTTGAGAATCTCGGACTCACGCAGACAGGTCGCGGGACATGGGACATCATCAACAGACATGGCATCATTGCAGGAATCCGCCACTATTTCAACGGCAATTACCTGCTTCCCTGCCTGCTGGCTCCGCTCCTGCTTGCGGCGGCGCTCACCTATCTGTCGGCGTTTTATACCTTGTTCCGCGCACTTTGGAAAAAAGACTGGATGATGCTCCTGCTTTTTCTCCTGCTCGCGGAATATTATCTTTTCATGACGGGGCCCGTTGCAATGCCGCGCTACCAGCTCGCCGCCCTGCCCTTTCTCTGCGTCATGGCTGCCTGTGCCGCAGACCGCTTTCTGAACCGGACAGTCAATGGCTCAGGCAGCGGATCACTTTCTCCCAGAGGCTCAGAGGACGCTTCAGCGAATAGCGGGTGTAAAATCTGACGTTCATGGTTCTGTCTCCTTGTTTTAATTGACAGAAGACACAATACATCCGCCAGATGGACATCTAGTGTCCATGGAAACGGGCACCGGCGGAAAAACCATGAAAAAACGGAGAATATCCGCCGGCGCGGAACAGCAAATCATCCGATGGAACTGACGATCTGCCGCACGTCCTCCTCCAGCGAGAGTTTTTTGCGGAATACAATCCGCAGAGATAATTCCACAGCAGCAATCGCTTTCCGATAAACCGGCGGAATCCTGTGCAGGCGATCCGCGAACTTTTTCCTGAAAAGCGGCGGCAGATGCGCGAAAATCACTCCGTCCGTCACCAGCTCCGGATGGGAATCCAGCATTGTGAACAGCTGTTGTTTATACTCATTGATCCGGTCGGCAAGCTGATCGCTGAGTTCGGTCATGGGAACGGAACGGCGCAGTTCAAATTCATGAAAGAGCCATTCCGCCTCGCGCCGAGCGCAGAATGCCAGCCGGTCCATGATTTCCGCAACCAGTTCCGGATGGATTGCGGAAAATTCGTCTTTATCCAGCAGGAGCCCGCTCAGAATTTCGTAAGAGGAAGTAATCACGCCGCACTTGTTTGCGGAGGAGTCTTTGACAATTACAACCCCGAGTTTCTGCAAAGCAAGACGCGCTTCGGGCGTAATGAATGAATTCGCACCTTCGACAATCGCCTTTGAGCTCGGCTTGCCGTCCGGCGCATAGAGCCCGTAATTTCCGGCATTGATGGTCTGCGGACGCCCGCCGCAGGGGATGAAAACATCCGCTTCATGGCAGATATTCGCCTGAAACATCCTCATGAAATCGTCACGCGCAATCATGGCACGCCGGAGCTTCCCGCCGCTGACGGAAGCCATCGGGTAACGGGAATCACCGTCGGGCTGATTGAAGATCATGAATGCACCCTCGCCTCTGAGCTTCGCCGGATCGAAAGAATCCAGGTTTGCGCTATGGACGAGACGCGAAAGCTCCCTGCGGTCGATTCCTGCGGGATCGAAGATCGCCGCCGGTCCATCCGTCACAGCCACGATGCGAAGTCCCGGCATGCGATAGCCGCCGGTTCCATCCTCGGCATTCAGCAGTTTGATCATATTTCCGGCGACATCTCCGTAGGGACCGCCGGAAAGCTTTATGCTGAAATCGTCATGCGCCGGATTGATCTTCAGATATTGGAGCGTGCGCAGAAGATACTGGAACACTCCGAATGAAGTCACACCGTAGTGTTTGTGATTGATTCCAGTGTCCACTTTGCCGGAAATCACCCCGGAACCGAGCGTATACCCGTCTTCTCCGGCACGGTCCCCCATCCATGAGATCATCTCGTCGGACATATTTTCATCCGGCCCGATTTCGATGATGTCCGCGCGATTGGTGAAGTCAACGATCTTTCCGTCTCTGAGTTTCCCGTCCGCGCCATAATTGACGAGTTGGAGAAATGCCTCGAAAACAGCACGCTGGGCAGCCCACAATTCAGTCTTGAAATCAAACTCGCCGGTCACTTTGAGAAGCGTCACCAGCTTCGAGCCTCCCTCGTAAATGTCCTTGTTCTTCTTATGCTGTGTATTGGCAAGCACGAAACATTCGCGGAAAAGTTCACTGCGCGCCTGCTCGAAGGAATCGCCGCTCTCCAGAAGACTTTTCACCGGTTTCGGTGCGACGGTCCGCCAGCCGCCTCGGGCGATTTCCGAAAAGCGGATCTGGAAACCGCTCACATTGCGCCGCCAGAAAAAGAAAACGCCGTACGGACGTTCCGGCGGAAACGCCTTTCCGTAAGATTCGGAAATCGATTCATAATGGCGCATGAAAGCCGGATCAAGCCCGAATGCAAGAGCCGTTTTCTTTTCGGAATAATAGTTGCTTTTCAGAATGCCGCAGATGAAATCCGTTACGGAGGAGAGCACGACTTTCACCTTTGCGTCCTTCTCCGCCATGCCGCTGTTGATGTTCGCAATCTCCTCGCGGACCTCCTGAATTGCTTTGCCGAAATCCAGAGAGGGGCCGTCCGGATGGAATTTTGATTCAAAAGCATCGGCAAGTCTGCGCAGAACCGCCGGATATGTCGCCATGAAACGCTGAATTTCCGGCAGGGAATAGGCGTTGCGGTCCACAAAAGAGAGTTGCGAATGAACGAATTCGGATGCAGCGCGCAGAAGGTTGACCGAAGCACAGCAGAACTCGTTGCGAACCAGCAGTTCCCGTTCAAAGAGATCGAACTGCGGACTCCATGCGAGTTCATTCAGTTCGCGTTTGAGGTTGATCATCTTTTCCGGCGCATCCGCCCCCGGCTTTACGGGGACGATATAATATGTGTTGACGCGCACCGCCTTGCGCCGGAAATCATCGGGAGCGCCGCCGGCAGTGAAATTGCGCAGATAAGAGCGCGTCACCTTGAATCCGCTTGCCTCAAGCTGTTCAAGAGTCTGTGCATAGTAGCCTTCCGAACGGGCGACAACCGCAACCGCCATCGTGATGCGGTATTCGTTTCCGCCGACGTTTTCGATCTCCGTCAGGGAATAGTCGCGTTTCCGCACCTCGCAGACAAGACGCAGGCGCTTTGCGATCCGTTCAAGATCAAGGTCCTCGACATCACGCCAGCAGATGGATTCCGCCGTTTCCTTCAAATTTTCAGGGAGCCGCTCATAAAATTTCCGGTATTCCGCCTCAATCTGCCCGCTGCTGAACAACGGCTTCATTTCAGGTCCGGGAACATCCTTCGTTATCTGCTCGATCACGATGATTCCGCCGGAGCCGTCAAGGGGCGCCGACTCATGAATAATCGAACGCAGAATCCGTTTCCCCGCAAAGAAACGACTGGTGCAGACCGGATTGCATGTTTCGCTTTTAAGATAAACCATCAGAATCCGGTCCGGGCGTTCAATCATCTGAATGCCGGATTTATTTTCCAGTTCCGCCGCCATCGGAAGAATTGCGGCAAGATCCTCCGTCGATACGCTTTTGAAGAAATAAGACGGCATGACTTGCTTCAGGCGCGCATAGCTCTCTTCAAGCTTCCCCGCCTGAACCTTGAAAATTTGTTCCAGTGACTCATCTGCTTTCATCTTTACCCCTCTCTTTCCGGTTTCTGTTCATGGACAATTCTTTTTCCCCTCACTCATATTAGCATTTACAACTGTTTTAACAAGAGAAAGTTATTGCAAAAACATCTGAAAAAATTGTAAATACGGACTTTTTACATACCGGATATCACCTGTTGTTTTTTTGCGATTCTGCAGTATAGTACCGGTTTCACAGATGCGGCAGGACTTGAAATGACGAAAGATGACATCAAACGCCGGATATCGGTATTTATTCTCGGACTGGGGCTCAGCGGATTCGGTGTGGCAATGACGACTCAGGCGGGACTCGGCACAACGCCGATTTCCAGTCTGCCCTATGTCCTGACCTTTCTCATGCCTCTCAGTCTCGGAATGCTGACTCTGCTCCTGAATGTCTTCCTTGTCTTCGGGCAGGTGCTTCTGCTCGGCAGGGATTTCCGGAAGATACAGTATCTTCAGATTGCCGCTACGGGCGTATTCGGCTTCTTCATTGACCTCGGAATGTTTGTTCTGGAACCGTTCCGGACAGGCAATTATCTGTTGCAGCTGATCATGCTTTTCTGCGGCTGTGCAATTCTGGGGCTCGGCATCAGCTGCCAACTGACCGCCGACGTCATGTTCATTCCCGGGGAAGGCTTCGTGAAAGCTCTCTCAGCCAGACTCAAAAAAGAGTTCGGGCTCATCAAGATCAGTTTCGATTTTTCTCTTGTCGCCTGTGCCGCACTCGCTTCCTGGGTGTTCATTTCCCATCTCACGGGCATACGGGAAGGCACAGCGATTGCGGCATTCGCCGTAGGGTTGTTTGTGAAATTCTTCCTCCCGCGCCTCCGCTTCCTCAGAATGTGGTTCTACGTAAGAAGCTGATTCCGCACATCCTGCGGCATCTTTCGCATGAAATCATTTTCCATTACTCGAAAAGTCATTAAAATCCGAACACATTTCACTTGATTATCCGGTTTTATCACGGCATTCTCATATCGAAAAAGCATTTTAATCTTGCCATTTAAATGTTTTTCCGTATAATATAAACAGAAACCGGAGAAGATATGGAAAAGAAAATATCAAAGATCAATTTGAAAAAGCAGAGAATACGCACCGCCATCTTTTCCGGCATCTGCATTTCCCGGCAGGAACTGATCCGCCAGACCGGATTCAGCGGACGCACAGTGGATAACTACACGAATGAGCTGAAGCGTCACGGACTGATTCTGGAAGAGACCGCGGAGGGACAGCGCGGGCGTCCCGGCATCATTTACCGCTCCAACAGTGAACGGATCATCTTTGTCAGCGTTTCTCTGTTCACAGGTAAGCTGTGTTTTGCGGTGATTGACATCAATTCCTATCTGCTTTACAGCAATGTGCTCATCATCCCGGAACCGGCGCCGTCCACGGATGTGATCCGCCTTTCACTGGAGGAAATCCAGAATATCAGAAACAGATTTCCGGATATGGCTGTCGCGGCAATCGGCTGCAATCTCAACACCTACCGGCAGGACAGCCGGCGAAGCCTGCAATTCCGGGAACTGGTCAAAATCCTGCGCCGCCTTTACGGTATTCATGTGGAACTGATGGAGGATTCGGAACTGGTTTTCCGCCGCCTTTACAAGTCTCTCCTGCTCAAAGGAAACGCCGGGCTTTTTGTTCCCGGGCATCTCCATGCCTATGTCATCACAAACGGTGAACTCCGCAATGACCTGGACGGCTATTTCCGCAATTTCAGGCACAGGCAGATCGACCGTGCCGCCTCCGAAATCTGCGGCATCTGCGGCAGGCGCGGATGTATCGACTCCCTCTTGAGCTATGGCTCCATCATACGCCGTTATCTGAAACTGACGGGAAAAAACGACCATGGCAAATACGGCGACGACTTTACCTACAATAATATTCTGATTCAAAGCCAGGCGGGAGCCCCTGATGCATGCCGGATCATAAAAGAGAACGGGATCTATATCGCGCGGGCTGTCGCCGTCATGAAAAAGGAACTGCATCTCGACCATATCCTGCTCTGCAACAGCACTCACCTGCTCTATCGGTCTCTGCTGGCTGAATATGAAAAACTGACCGGCGACACAACTCCGCTTCTGAACTTCAGTTATCTGACCGTCAGCGATACGGTCTACACCGCGGCAGAGCTGATGCGGCTAAAAATTCTGAATCTGTAATTTTTCAAAATAATACCAGAAAGGATAAAAATGACACACACACTACTCAGTTGCCTGGCGGGTGTTCTTGCCCTCACAGCATCGGCGGGAGAAACAATTTTCGATTTCTCGAAAGGAAAGACTTTCTTCAATCCCTCCGTTCCGGAACAGAACCGTGCGGTAAAGACGGTTTTGGAAAAAGACGGACTCCGTGCGGATTACATGAAATCCGCCAGGGACACCTGGCCCGTTATCAATATCGGAGGCGACCAGTTGTCAAAACGGAATTGGACCGGATATGACAATCTGGTTATTAATGTGTCCAATCTGTCCCCTGAAATTTCCCCGACGCTCAATGTGGTCATCCGCAGCGGCGGAAAACTTTGCAGTGCCGGTTGCTGGGTCCGTGCAAACTCGCAGAACTGTCTGCTGGTGGATCTCGCAAAGGTGGCGGTAAAGATCAATCCCGGCGAAATATCCATGATTCAACTGGCGTTCAACCGTCCGCAGAAAGAGTTTGCCGTTCGTTTCAAATCCATCGAACTGCTGAAAAACAGGAAATCCGCCCCTGGCGACATGATCTCCAGAGTCTATGATCTGCGTCAGGAACTGCTGAAAAAAGGACGCGGGCTTCAGACTTACGGCAATTGCCGGCTGGAAACCCGTAACGACGGGTCGATCGCCGTCTTTACGGACCGGTATCAGCCGGGCATGGACCGATGGCCCGGATTTCAGCTGACGGCAAAAATTGACGATGCCCTGAACAATGGCGATTTCTCAACAAAAACACACCTTGTCGCGGAGCTTGAAGAACTACCGGGATCACACAGTCTCGGCATCGGACTCTCTTTCAGCGATACGGATCAGAAAAAATTCTGGCACGGGTTCGGTTCACTCAACGGCGGAAAAGTCGAAATGGACCGCATGATTTTCGATATGGGCGTCGATCTGAAAAACATCAAGTCTCTCGGAATCGGAGGAACCATGCCCAGCTTTGCCTATGCCTACAAGATCAATAAGCTTCAGCTGGAATTCCGTCCGGATGAAATTCAGCGGGGACTGATCGGAAAGCTGAACAGGCTCCGCCGGGAAAAACTTCTTCCGCAGGACCTGGAAAGAGCTGACAGGCTACTCGCAAACCTCAATGACCTCTATGATAAAGTCAAAGGAGAAAAGGCTTTGCGCAAAGACATCGAAGCATACATCAATGCAGTCAACAGCGGTCGCAGAGAAGTCAGCGCGATTCAACGCAAAAACGGAAATCTGGCAATGAGCGCCGTGGTGCCCTCCGGCGAATACGGCGTGGGAGTCGCGGACTCCATGACATCCGTTTTTCTTGAGGATGCGGGGTACCATGTCCGCGGCGCGGAAAAGGCGGAACTGGAAATGGCTAAAAATGAGACGGAAAGTTTCCAAGTCGTCGTTGCCGGAATGAAAAAAGAACTGAAAGAGGTTAAAGTCACCGTTTCGGAGCTTGCCGGGCCGGACAACGGTAAAATACATTCCGATGTCTCCGTTGTCGGACACGCCCGGAACAAACGTCCCACCTACCCTGCCGAATATGTCGGCTGGTATCCGGATTTTCTGATCGAATACCAGAAAACAGCAACAGTCAAACCCGGAGAAAACGTGCCGTTCTGGGTACGGCTTCGAACTCCTGCCGATGCAAAGCCCGGAATTTACCACGGGACAGTCACGGTCAGTGCCGCCGGAGTACAGCCATATTCTTTTCCAGTTCAGGTGAAAGTATATGATTTCCCGCTTCCTGCCGGCTCCCCGCTTCCCTCCTCGAACAACTTCCACATGGCGGCAATCAGACGGCTTTACAAAATCAATGATGAACAGCTCTGGCACAAAGTATCCAATGATTTCATCGACCGGGCGGCAGAGTATAAGATCACTCTGGACTACCTTTACCGGGGTCCCTACACCAACCTAAAAGGCGACGGTGAATATCCCGCACTGAAACGCCTCAATGACAAAGGCGAGCTCAAAAGTTTCTGTGTGGTCAATTCCACGGTTCTCCCGAAATACTCTGCGGAGGTCGGAAACAACCCCGATCATCCCGAAGTCGGCCGATTGATCGAACGAACAAGAAAACATCTTGAATACTGGGGCGCAGTCGCGAAGAAATACGGCGTATGGGACAAGGCATATTTCTACGGATTCGACGAGGGAAGAATCGATGAAGTCACGAACCGGGTCTTCGGCACCGTCAAGAAAGAGTATCCGGCACTCCCCGTCATGACCACGGCAGGAATACCGGATGCGCAGGTCAAAGGAATTGAAAACATTGATATCTGGGTTCCTACCGTACCGGTCTACCGAAAGAAGCAGGAACTGGTGAAAGAGCTCCGCCGGAAAAACAAGCAAGTCTGGTGGTATGTCTGCAATTTTCCGCGTCCGCCGGAACCGACGCTGATGCTGGAAGTCCCCGCCGCGGTGCCGCGTCTCCTGATGGGCGCCATGACGCAGAAATACCGTCCGGACGGTTTTCTCTACTGGTCGATCGTCTCATGGATGCCGCGTGTCAGAAGCGGTCTGGGCGCCGTTGCCGACGGTCCCCGCACGAACTGGAATCCGGCAACCTGCAATACGGATAATGAGGAGGGAAATCTTTTCGTCCCCGGACGCGACTTGAAAATCCTGCCGACGATCCGCATTGAAAACTTTCGCGACGGAGTCGAGGACCTCTGGTATTACCGTATGCTGGAAGAACTGGTAAAACAGGCGGAAAGGAAATCCGGGTTCGACAAGGCGCTTCTTGCACGTTCCCAAAAAGCTCTGGCCGTTCCTGAATCTCTGATCTTATCCACAGATCAGTATAATACGGAGCCCGAAGCATTGCGCAGTATCCGCAGGGAGCTGGCGGAATGTATGGAAGAAATGCAGAAGAAACTGAAATAAAAGGAATCGGAAATCATGTGCAAAGCAAAAAGACAATATTTTCCCCATGGAATATGCAGAGAGGAACAGCTCCCATTCCGCCGGTCTTCATTCAATTGTTCCAATGTTCCTTGTTCCTCTGTTCTTACTTTCAGGGGAAAAACAAGATTTTTCACCCTCATAGAGTTCCTCATGAAAAAAAGTTGTAAAAAGGATATTTCATTCCGACGGTCTCAATTCGCGCCCTGCCTTATTTTTCCTTTCTTCTTTCAATTGTTCAAATATTCCCTTGTTCAATTGTTCCATTGTTTTTCCACTTCTTCCTTCCGTGTTCCCTGTTCAAATGTTCTTACTTCGAGGGTAAAAATGAAAATTTTTACCCTCATAGAGCTCCTCATCGTGATTGCAATTATTGCGATTCTGGCGGCAATGCTGCTGCCGGCGCTGGGCAAGGCGAAAGAGATGGCAAAATCCGTCAACTGTGTTGGAAATCAGAGACAATGCGTTGCGGCAATGGCGATGTATGCGGGTGACTATAAAGATTATATCGCACTATCGACGGATTCAGGAAGCGAGCGAACTGAAGCATGGCTCTGCTATCTGATCAAGGCGTCTTATCCCGGACGGGAAAGTTATTTAAGCTGGACGGAAAGCCATCCGGCATATCTCCCCGGCCCCAAAGCGGCATACTGCCCTTCCACGACTCCGCCGAAGGCGGGAAGCAACCTGGCACAATACAAGCAGACTTACGGCTGTCCGGCATACAGCAATTGGGAAAATGCTCCCAAAGGCACGGAAATTACAGTTCCGTCCGGCTGGAATACCTGGGCATCCGGTTTTATGCTGCTGCCCAGAATTCCATCCGGATTCGGACTTCTCTACGATTCAATCAATCAGGCGCCGGGAAATAACAAACCGTTCCATTTTGTCACTCCGAAGCCAAGCGCGGCATACGGACGCGCCATATTACGACACCTGAACAAAACGACTGCCGCTTTTGCCGACGGCAGAGTGGAACAGTTGAAGGCGTCTCAATTGCAGGAGATCGGTTTCAAAGGCGTGGTTCACCGGAACGGCGTCACGCTTCTCAACTTCTGAAATCCGTTCAATCAAACGGAGAACCTTCGGAATATCAGAAACACAAAAATAGTATGCACGAGACTGTATCAGACCGTAAAAACAACCCCTGCAACTGGTAAATACCAGCGGCAGGGGCGTCCGACTCGATCACAACAGATCAAGAGAAATTATTTCTTTACCTGATTGTTTTCAAAGTACTCGATGAGCTCCTTCGGAAGCTGCGGGATATCCTGGCGGTTGCAGCCGTGGCGCATCGAATAATGTCCTGCGGCACGGCAGTGTTCAGCAATAATGAAATTCACATTTTACCAGATACTCGAACGGTTTACGATCTGGGTTATTGAGCGATTTCAGCCAAGTCCGGCTTATTTCACGGAAAACGGAATATGTCTGATTCAGCATTCCCACCCCCGGAGTATTTTTCAATTCCGGAAAATAGTCGAAGGTCAGCAACTTATAGTCTTTCCCGTGAATCAGTCCATAATTGCGTGCGCACATAATTAAAGGGAAAACCAGTTCCCTGTTCTGGATAAAGATACCTTTGACCGGATTCATCCTCTGGAAAAAACTCATTCCCACATTTTCCAGATCCGATTGGAAATTGAGGAATTTTTCATTGCGGCAGAAATCGGAGGATAGCCGGAGTCCCAGTTCAATCGCGGCAAGATAAGTGGCGTGAATTCTCTCCTGCTGGTAAGGTCGGCTGATTGATGCCTGAAATCCTAAAAAGGCAATTGTCCCATGACAGACTTCTCGAAGCCATGACAGACTTTCCCGAATACTGCCGAGCTGATCGGTCCGGATGTTGTCGAAATCGTCATAATCACGGTTCAGCAACAAGATGGGAACTTTTCGCGCTTTCAGAAAATACAACAGTTCCAAATCCTCATAACGGGGTAACATCCAGATGAGAGCACTGCCTTGACGGCACAATTCCGAAGCCATGATTCCAGCCCTGTCCGGAGGAAACCAGCGAACGGGAATTCCAAAATAGTCCTGGTCAGCAACAAAAGAACAAAACACGTCCGAAATTGAACGATGGCAATCATGTTGGGAAATCACATTCAGTCTTTTAATGCTTGTCGGTCTGCGAAGCTCTTTCCGCACGATGGTTCGACAACCTCGGCCACTTTCCAGCCAGCCATCGGCGGACAGAGAAGCGATCGCTCTCTCCACAATGGTCCGGGAACAATGAAACATCTGCGCCATCTGATTCCTGGTCGGAATCGGCTGACCTGTCATGTATTCGCCTCGTTCGATGGCATTCAGCAGATATTTTTCGATCAAAGTAGTTTTGGTTTGCATAAAAATCTCATTTTTTTTATCGTGAAAGATAATACAATAATACATAATTTCAATTAAATATTTATGAATCATATTACATTTTTCAGAATTATTATAATACAATAATACATTTCAACTCAAAATCACAACTTGAAAACGACAGTTTTGGAAACTATGTTTAATAAGATAAAAAATAACAGGAAAGTAGCAACAGCAAAGAAAAAGGAGCAAGAAATGTCAGGAGTGAAATCAGTTTTTTTACCAGCTTTGCTGCTGGTCGGGTCCGCTCTCCAGATCCATGCGGAAAACGTATGGCGCAGTTGGCCCCGGGATGACCAACATATCAAGGTCGTCAGTCAGAACGGAGCCGTGGAATTCAGCATTCAGGATTTTCATGGCGAAGCCAGCTGCTATACATATTTTCCTGTTTCCGGTTCCAGTCGGAAACTCTTGCGCTTCCAATACCGGAACACACGAATAACACAGGGGAAACGTTTCAGGCAGCAGTTGAAGCTGATGTTTACAGCGGGAGATGCACAATACGGTTCACGCGGCATTGTCACACTGGATTTGCCTGTCCGAACAAAGGATACGGAATTCCGATATGAATTCATGCCGCCGGAGGGTGCGGATAAGTTCCGCCTGCTTCTGCCTGTCTGGAACGATGGAAACGGAACATTTCATATCAGCAATCTCTCCTTGCGTGACTTGCCTGATACAGCGTCCATACCATACCTTTCCAATGCTCCGTCTTTGAACGGAAAAATTGACAACTCCTGGCAGAAAACCGGAAGACTTGGTAACTTCTGCGTTATCGGCAGCGATGAGGCATCCCGTCTTGACACATCACTTCAAATGGCTTATGACGGAGAATTTCTGTATGCGGCGTTCCGTTGCAGCGAACCGGAAATGAACCGGATCAAACGCAATATGACACAATTCGATTCTCAGGTCTGGAGCGACGATTCTGTCGAGCTGATGGTCGCCGCGCCCAATCAGGAAGCACGTCAATACATACTCAATGTCAACGGCACCCGCTGGGATGGACGGCTCAGTGTCCGGGTGCCGGGCGATCCCTGGCGCGCGGAGGAGAGTTGGAACGGAAAATGGAAAGGGGCGGCTTCCGCCGGAAAAGATGGATATACGGCAGTATTTGCCATTCCCTTTTCCGATTTCGGCGCCGGTCCATCTGGAAAATGGCGGATCAATGCAGTTCGCCATGCGCGGGCATCCATAAGAGAAAGCAGTCATCTGAACTGTTTTGAAGGTCCGTTCAACAATGTTGAAAAGTTTGCAACGCTGGAATTGGATGCCCCCCGCACAGCGATGTTGAGACGCTATACAGAACCGATTTCCGCTGCTCCGCTGAAAATAGTCCGGCGTCCTCTTCAGGCGGAGAAACTGGCATACCGCGATGCTCTTTCCCCCAGGATCATGGGAATGGCGGGAACAGTGACGAAACAGCTTTATTCCTCCTCTTTCCAGCATAAACATGCCTCAGACTGGACAAAAATACGCGATCAGGCATTCAAGGAGATCGCCGCATCAGGAATGGAGGCGCCTGCGGTTTTTCCCTGGGTATCCGCCCGGTTCGGCAGCCGCCAAGCTGCCGAAAAGTATGCCGAACGTTCCCAGAGCGGTTTCCTGCTGGCAATGCACAATACCTCGCACAGTGCGGCAGCACTGTCCCGCGGAGCAAAGTTCAGCAACCCCTCCCTCAAGAATTCCGTGAATGCAATTGATCCTGTGTTGCGAAACGTCATTGCCGACTGGCTGAACGGGTATCTTGCCAAAGAGCCGTGGGTAAAACCGCTGACGATCATGGTTCGCGGCTTCGATGAGCCTTCCAACAATCTGGAAGAAATTTTCAGTTTTGCAAAAAATCCGCAGAACCGGGAAAACCTGAATGATTTGGATGCGCTCATCCGCCGGGAGTATGGGGCAGGACGCTATGGCATATATGACGCCTTTGCTGACAACCGGGATCCGGAGGCTCCTTTCCGGCGTATCGCCTTCCTGCGTTATTGGAATGATCGTTTGGACGAAGCGAATGCTTTTTATCGGAATGAGGTAAAAAGACATTTTCCGCAAATCCCGTTCACTCCGGTTGTTGTCAATACGGTCGCCAATTACCGGGGAATCGTGGACTTCGCACGCTTGGCAAAGCATGCCGACTGGATCGGCGTTGATCCATATCCGACTTCGGCTCTGGCTGTGCTGGGGCGTGCCCGGGCGTTGTACCACACAGGTTTTTCTGTCAAGATGGCCCGGGATCTTTCCGGGGGAAAGCCGGTCTATTCTTTCATTCAGGCATTCCGGTATCACGGACGGGCGCCGAAAGGAACGGAGCTTGACGAATGGGTTGCCCAGGCGTTGAAAAACGGCGCGGAAATTCTGAACTATTACTCGGATGCCAATTTGGAAACCTGCCCGGAAGTTTTTCACGCAGCGCTCGAAACTGCACGAAAAGCAAAATCGACACGCCTGTTGCGTCTTCCGGTTACTCCCGCACTCGGGGTTCTGTATTCCGATTTTGATTTCTGGGGGCGTGCCGATGATGCCGCACACCGATATTATGCGCTTTATGCGATTTTGGGGGAATCCCTTGGCATACCTTTTGAATACATTTCTGCCTCGTCGGCAGCTTCCGGACAGAAGAATCTGAAAAGCTGTCAACTGTTGATTGTGCCGGGACTCCGTTTTGCGGAGCCGGGAATCGCAGAAAAACTGATCCGCTACGTGAAAGATGGAGGCGCTCTGGTGATCTTCGATCCCGAAGCGCTGTCGTTTGCACCGGACGGTTCTGAAACTCCGGAAATCCGGCACAATCTGTTCGGGTTGAACGCTCCACTGCGCCCAGTTGCCGCTTCCTGCTTGAAACCGGGACCTGCAAGCGGCATCAGTCCGGATTGCAAACTTCCGCTTGCAGCGGTGAAAAATATGCGGGATGGAGGCCGAGTTCATGCATTTTCCGTTCAAATGCCGAAAGACGCGGAACTCCTGGCTCTTTATTCGGACGGGGCATGTGCGGGATTTAAACGGAATTTTGGCAAAGGGGTTGTTTATTTTTTTGCAGCACAGCCGTTCGGCAATTCTGATTTTGCGGTCATGAAAACCGGATGGAATGTCTTTTTCACCGCATTGGCACAAAAATGGAAGTGCCCTCAAAAGCAGGAATACTGGAATTATCAGCTGCCCGGAAACAAGGAGCAAAAATGAAAAGTTATCGTATGGCCAGTTGGTGGCTGCGCCCCTGGCATCTGCCGTTCAATAAAAAAGTCCGCGATGATTTTCGACGCCGCGCTTCCGATTTTGCACAAGCCGGAGCGGACAGCGCCATCATTTTCGGAGCGCATTTCCGTTGGGACTTTGAACATGAAATGGACCAGATTCATGAACTGATCGCATTTGCCGCAGAGGAGCTTGCGCAATATAAAATTGTACTGTTTGACCACCATTCCACCGTGTTGACTTGCAGTTGTCGACGGGAAATATCTTCGGATCGTTCGGCGAATTTCAGCAACCACAGACAGGTTCTGCTGTCCCGTCCAGCAGGAAGCCGTACCACAGATTTTCACGATGACTGGAAAATGTTGAACATTGATGACGGGAAGCCGGTATTTTTGCCGCAGTATTCCGCCGAGGAATTTTGTTTCAGCAATCCCGATTTTGTCGCGGCGTATCTGAATTATGTCCGACGGTTGTTGCGTGAAACGGGAATCGGAGGTCTGATGAGTGATGATGCGTTTTATTACTCGCATCGTGCTTGCGGGTGTCCATACTGCCGTGAGCTATTCTGTCAGGAACTGGGCATGTCTTTTCCCGCATCCGACGATCTTTCGTTCTGGGGCAATTACGAAAACCCGAAATACCGGCGTTATCTGGATTTGCGGCGACATACGGTCACCAAATTCACTGCCAAAGTCAAGTCCGTGCTTCCGACAGACTTTCCGTTGATGAACTGTTGTGCCTATTGTATGTTGCCTTACAGTTCCGGACGCGGACTCAATTACCGGAACTTCATTGCCGGAGGTTCAAATCTGATCATGCAGGAAATGAGCGGAAACACACCCGATGCCACCACCGGAGAACTGTTGAGTTTCGGCTATCCTCAACAGCTTTACCATCTTGCATTGAGTCGTGAACATCGGCTTCCCTGTATTGGGCTGGGATACGGTTATTCTTCCTCAAATGCGGAAATAATCTGGGCATTCAATAAATTCCTCGGTTCCGGAACCTGGTATTCGTCGCTCGTACAGCGCCTAGGTTTATCTGACCGGGATCTCATCCGGATTCCCGACGATCCATGTCAACTGGGACACTGTTTTCAGGCAGAAAAACAATTCCCAGAGTGGTTTGTGTCGGAAAGTGCTTCGGAATGTGCCGTCTTCTATTCCAATGCCACAATGGAACAATATGGTGACAGTGTTACGGATTACGCAGATGATTTCTGCTTCGTAATCAAACGTTGTACCGAACTAGGGTATTCTCCAGATGTGCTCACCAGCATCCCTGATCCAGAGCAGAGCCGTTATAAGATATTGATTGTTCCATCTGCAGTAGCACTCTCCGATTACGAACTGGAATCACTAGAACGCTGGCACTGTCGAAAACCGCTGCTTTTACTTGGACCTTGTGGCTTTTTGGACGAAACCGGCGAGCCCCGGCAGACAACTTTTGCACAACGGCATGGCTGGCAGGCCGCTTTCCCCCCGCTGAACCGGACGGGACATCCGTTGATTTCCCCGATTATTATTCAAAAATTGACTCCGGCTGAGTCTGAGGCCCCCAGAGTATTGAAGGAGTTTCATCTGCTTTGGCTGACAGCACGGGTCTCATCGGAATTTCCGAATGCAGCCCAGGAGTTCATTGAACAGTTCATCGTCCCGATCCGAGCCGATGGCTGGCTGTTTCGGAAGTACATTGATGCACAGGGACGTTGGCTGATCCACGGTATTGCGTCCCAGTTCCAAGTTGAATTGGATCACGAACTGGAAAAACTGCGGGATCGTCATACGCCAATGTTTAAACATCTAAAGATTATCCGGGAACTGCATCCGATGGCAGCTATACCGGACCTGAGACAGTTCACACCTGAAGCCATCCTGACCCCGCTGGAGAAGGTTCAAGTTCATGCTTCTTGTGACAGTATAAAAGACTGTGCCTATTTCATACTACGTCTTGCTGCCACGTCTCATATCAATACTCACTGAAGAAAGGAAGGTATCCATTGAAAAATATTTTTTTAACTCGAATTTCCATTTTTACTGTAGTCAAAGCCAAACGTGGAAAATATACTTTTACCTTGATAGAGCTCCTCATTATAATTGCGATCATCGCTGTATTGGCGGGAATGTTGCTGCCGGCTTTGAATAGAGCCCGTGAAAAGGCCCGCGCCATCAGCTGTTCCGGGAATCTGAAACAACTGGGAGTTGTTTATCACATGTATCAGAGTGATTATGACCGCCCGCCGCATCCTGATTACCTGAAAGATCATACCGAACGATGGTTGTCCTGGCATTACCTCATTTCATCCTATCTGGGAATTCGCGCGGGGATTTCCACAGCCAATTACGGCAAGTGGTGCAGGGAAAACACATTTTCTCGAACCTCTTTGATGTGTCCCTCCCTTCCAGACGGGATTCCTCCTAATTCCGACGGTACTAACGCTCCGGGATATAAATATTCCATGAACCGTTATTCAAAAACAGAACATCAACTTTCCGACGGCGATACCTGGTACAGAAACACTTCTTCTAATATGATCTTTGTCGATGGAGACGATGATTCCAAGTATGACATCTTATACTGGAGACGTCTCACCAGACATTACGGTGACAAAGCATACGGACAGGCGGAAGGAATTCATCAGAAAGCCGTCAATATAACATGCCTGGACGGACATGTCGAAAGCGTCAAATGCGTAACGGTTGCGATGTATGGGCAAATACGCACCGGCATATCATCAACGTATAATTCGATTTTTGACAAGTATTGGAAGTAATGGCATCCGGAAACAGCAATATCCCGGCTCATGGGAGGCGGCATTATGCGGAAACGATCCGCCAGACAGACTTTTACGCCGTCCGATACTCTCTTGTATTGCGCCTCTCATACTCATAAGGATGTCATATAGCCAGGCGTTCACATCCGTGATCGACGCCGCCGGTTATCCTGAAATCCATGGGACGCACGAAACTGTATCAGACCGTAAAAAACAACCCCTGCAACTGGTAAATACCAGTGGCAGGGGCGTCCGACTCGATCACAACAGATCAAGAGAGATTATTTCTTTACCTGATTGTTTTCAAAGTACTCGATGAGCTCCTTCGGAAGCTGCGGGATATCCTGGCGGTTGCAGCCGTGGCGCATCGAATAATGTCCGAGAACACCGGTCGCGACAGAGTTGCGCGCGGCAATCGGGGATGTATTCGTCTTGGCTCCGTGCATGACAAAGTCAAGGAAGTTGTCCACGATCGGGCCGTCCGCGCCGCCGTGTCCGCCGACCGCCGGCTTGATATGATAGATGATATCCGGCGTGGAGCGAGGACCGCGGCGGGTCCAGACATGAACATAGCAGTCTCCGCTGTCACCGATATTTTCGACTCTGCCTTTCGTGCCGATGAAAGTGTAGTTGCGTTCGGCATCCGGCGCGTAATGGCACTGGAGATAAGTCGCCTGAGCGCCGTTTTCCATCTGCATCATGATCATGTTGTGATCTTCCACGTCGATGATCGGGGAAAATCCGGTCTGTTCAAGCGGCGGGTACTGGGCAGGATCCCATTTCGCGCATCCGGGCGTTTCGGGAGAACGTCTGCCGCACTTGTCGTAAACGGAGAGCATACCCATACCGACAACGGACTTTGTATAGGTTCCCATCAGCCAGTGCATGACGTCGATGTCATGTGCGCCTTTCTGAAGAAGAAGACCGTTGGAGTAGCGCTGTTCGGAGTGCCAGTCACGGAAATAGGCGTCGCCTCCGTAACCGATGAAGTGTCTTGTCCAGCCGATCTGGACATCGCCGATGATGCCGGACTGAATGATCTCTCTCATCTTGAGGACAACGGGAAAGTGACGCATATTGTGCCCGATGAACAGTTTGGAACCGGTTTCCATCGCAGTCTTGAGGATGCGGTCGCAACCTTCGATTGTGATCGCCATCGGCTTCTCAAGATAAATCGCCTTGCCCGCTTTCAGAGCGTCGATCGCCATTTCTTCATGGAGATAGTCGGGTGTGGAAATGAAAACCGCACCGATTTCATCCATTTTCAGCAGTTCCCTGTAATCCTCGAAAATCCTGGCTTCCGGGAATTTTTCCTTGAATTCCTCTCTGGCTTTCGGCGCAATATCTGCGCCGGCAACGATCGTGACACCCTTTTCAGGCTGATGCGCCTGCCATCCGTTGTGACCGCGTCCGCCGGTCGCGATAAGACCCACTTTCAATGTTTCCATTTCCAAAAAACTCCTTTGATAGGTTAGTTATTTGATTGCTTTTTTCCGCTTCCATGATATAATGTAGTATTTTAATGGGAAACATCAAATAAAAAGATTGATTTATTACAATAAAATCCATGAATAAAATACAACAAAGGATGAGCAATCTTGACTGAAACAACTCTTGAAACAGTGCGGCAGGCACCGTTTCCGTTTCAGCTTTTCGCCGCAACGGAAGCCGTGGCAAACAGTCGCACAGGAAGCATCACGCGCAAGAATTATGAGCTCTGCACCGTTGAATATGTCAGTGCCGGCGCCGGCGGGCTTGAGATCAACGGGCATTCCTATCATCCTGTAAAAGACAGCGTTTATGTGCTCTCGCAATACAGCACGCACACTTACTGGCCGGATCGCAACGATCCCTGGCAGAAGCTTTTCTTCGTCATCAGCGGCGATATGATGCATTATCTGCTGAAAGCATACCGTCTGGAGGAGGTCTATTATATTCCGAACTGCCCCGGATTGAAAAAGCATTTCGAGGCAATGTTCACGGTCAACCACAACTCACCCGACTCCAATCAGCAGGCGGCGCTGATTTTTCACCAGTTTGTGGAGGAGGCAGCCCGCATCGTCTATGGAATGCACACAAAACTGCCGCCGGAAGTCGAACAGTTGAAAGGAGCGCTGGATGAGGCTCTGGAAGGCGGTTTCAATCTGGAGGAATATGCAGGGAAACAGGGATTTTCAGAAGCTCATCTGATCCGCTCGTTCCGTCATGCGTTCAATACGACCCCCTATGAATACCTGATGAACAAGAAGATCGAAATGGCGAAGCGTCTGCTGCTTTATTCCAAGCTTTCCGTCAAGGAAATTGCAGCCCAGCTCTCTTTTTCGGACCAGTATTACTTTTCCAACTATTTCAAACGGAAAACCGGAACCTCGCCTCGCAGTTTCCGCAACCAGTTTCCGGCAAAAGTTCAACTGCCGCCGCTGGAGGAAAAGCCACGTCAGGAAACATACCGACCCTGTCCGGAGTTTTAAAGATTGCGAGAGGGCGAGAGGGCGAGAGGGCGAGAAGATGTTTGATTTCTTTTCATGAAAAAGAATATCCGAGGGAGTTGGAGATCATTGCAAAATCTACGCGGCAAGGTATATTGATCAGGTTGCAGAAAAACCGGAACAGAACATAAAAACTGACTCCATCACATTTTTTTGTCTTTTGCGTCCTTTCCGTTTTTTTGCAGTTCTTTAAGTTTTTATGATGAAAGAGGTTATTGCCATGCACAAAATCGCTGTTATTACAATCGGAGTCGTTTTTCTTTTTCTGATGGCGGCATTGTTCAAATCGAAAAAAATTACGGAACGGATGTGTTACTGGATCGTCTTCATAATCGCGCTGGGAGCAGTCGGTGCGCAATTCCTGTTTCCCGGTCACATCCATGGGAAATGGGTCTTCCCAGCCTTTGCAGTAATCTGCGGCATGCTGCTTCTGAAAGAATATTTCGCACCGAAAGCGGAAAAGAAAGCGGAGAAAGGCGAGAGAAAATGAATTACCCCGATGCAAAGCATACGGGGTATCGGGAAATTTTGTCTGCGGCAGCCAACATTTCTGCACAGGATCGCAGCAGGACTGAAAGTCCTGCACGATTATTTTTTTGCAAAACAAAGCAGCGCGGTATCAAACCAATTTTTTTTGAATGAACGGCACTTCGGAAGAAAACAGAAATGATTTTAATCGAAGATGGATTTGGTTCCCTGCTTTGCGATTTCCACATTGTCCTCCCACATGGCAAGTCCCGTTGCAAGATCCGTCAGAACCATGTGGATGAAGAAGTAAGACTCCTCGGTCCGCCCCGAGCGTCTCTGCTGCTGGACGATTTCTCCTGACAAGCTCATATCGGGCGCGATCACGGTACCGCGCTTCTGGACTGTCGACTGGTTGAAAAGATCATCGTTCTCAAGCTCGCGCACTTGACGCACCGCCGTCTCCTCCGCGCCTTTGGCGCCGACTGCCGTCGTCACGACCGCCTGTCCCGACCGCAGAACCGCCTGCCGTATCTTATCGGTCAGAATACGGGTGTTGACGCTTTCCATCGTGCTGTTTTTGACATTGCTGATCATGAGAATCGTCTTGCGACCGTCGGCACGTTTCATCGCGCCGGATTCCAGCATGGAGTTGATGCCTTTTTCCGCCGCAATCTGCCAGTCTTTGAAGTCAATCTGATGAACCGTCGTGATTCCCTGATTGGAAGCGGTGTCGATCCTGACCGGAGCGGAGCCGCAGCCGGCTGCCCCCAGAAGGACAACAACAGCGGCGGATGTTGAATAAAACTTGTGATTCATAAATCAAATCCTTTCTGTAATTGATTAATTTTCCTTGAAGCTGATGAAGAAATCTTTGCAGTTGGCGTTCGGCGCCACGGACTGGATGTATTTCACTTCCCCGGGCATCAGGATTTCGGGCAGCCAGACGCTTGACGCAGTATTGACTTTCATGCCTTTTGCGTCAAGCCAGTCCACCTTGTAAGAGATATGATACGGGTTCGCTCCCATGATGTCGCTCCAGAGCTCGGACCAGAATCCGTAGCGGTTGCTTCGTATCTGAACCTGAAGCTTCATGAGCCCCGAATCGGTCGTGGCTTTGTTGATCGCCAGAATCGTAATGCGGTCGCGGCAATAGGAATCGGTTGAGAAATACTGGCTGTTGACATACTCCCTCTGTGCTGTTTTATCCGTGTTTTCCAGTGTGTTTACCGAATCCTGACAGGCGCACAGCGCCAGCATCATTCCCCCCAGCACTGCCGGCAGAACGATCGTCTTTCTGCATTTTTTCATGGATTTTTCTCCTTTTCCGGTTATCTCATTTATTCAAAAATCGAATGCGTTCCCTGTTTCGCGATTTCCACATTGTTCTCCCAGAGCGCAAGACCCGTTTTCAAGTCCGTCAGGACAAGATGAAACACGAAATAACTCTCCTCCGTGCGCCCCTGAACCGTCGTCTGCTGGGTGATTGACCCGGACAGGCTCAAATCCGGCGCTATGACGGTGCCGCGTTTCTGAACCGTCGACTGGTCGAAAAGATCGTCGTATTCCTTGTCGCGAATCCGCCTCACGGCAAGATCGATATTGCTGCTGTTGCCAATCGCGGAAGTTACGATCGCCTGTCCCGAAGCCAGAATCGCCTGACGCATCTTCGCCGTCAAAAGCCGTGAATCAAGATGCTGAAGCGTATAGTTGCGGATGCGGCTGATCATCACGACATTTTTCCTGCCGTCCGCACGTTTCAAAGCGCCGGATTCCAGCATGGCGCTGATGCTGTCCGCCGCAGCTTTCTGCCAGTCGCGCGGGTCAATGGAGCTGATTGTCGTCAGGTCTTCATCCGACCCGATTTCGATCATGCGCGCCGTCGTGCCGCAAGAGGTCATCAGAACCAGCATCAGTGTGAAAAAAATCAATCTCGGCATAAAAGCTTCTCCTCCTTAATCGCTTGATTCCCATACATGCGGGACATAGGCATCATCCAGTTTACGAATATAAATCACGGCACGGTGCGTTTCGGGCTTGAGCACAACCGTCTGTGTCCGGTCAAGAGCAAGCGTAACTTTCCGGTCTTTCGGAATCGGAAAATGCGTCACCATGAAACGGCGCGGGACCGTCGCCCAGCGGCGCCAGTCGGAATCGTTCATGGAAATGTCTCTGGTTGCTGCGACAGCGGCGGCAGCGGCGGCGACGGCGATTGCCTTTCCTTCATAATCAGGAGCGGCAATCGCGGCGGCAAGAGAAGCTTTGGCGGCGGTATGTGCCTGCGTCTGTTTCCTGATTGCGTTCACGGCGCGGCGGATCATCTCCGGCATCGTCAGTTGCCAGTATTCGTCATTGAAAATCTGGTGCAGATCAGCCAGAGCATACAGTGGTTCCTGTCTGCCGCCCGCCGAAACCGTCACGGTGCTTGCAGGCATGGGAGACGCCTTTTCCAGAATCGGGAACCGCCATTTCGCAGGCACCATGCCCGGAATCTGAAAGGAAACGGAACGCGTTGTCCATGCGGGAGCACGCCCGTCGGCGACGATTACGAACACAATATCGTCGCAAAGGGAATAACTCCACGGGGCGGCATTCTTCAAACTGTCCGGATACGGCTCGTCAAGAAGTTTCAGGACGGTAGCATAATCCCTCCGTATGAGTTCGTTTCCCGACTGCATTTCATAAAGATACTTCAGATCAATCGCTGCTTCATCCCAGTCATTGTCCCAGTAATAGACAACGGCGGACAGATAAAACGCCAGCGGATGAAACATCGCGCTGTAAACAGGGCGGCGCAGACTGTTGTATTCCTGATAATCCGGCAGGACCTTGACCAGCCCGAACGCGGAATTGTTTGTCTTATCGTCAAAAACTTCCGTCTTCATCCGGTAAGGCGGCACATCCCTGCCGGAATTCTTACGGTTGTATTCCAGCATCGCCTTGTCCGCATCATTCAGCAGAAACCGGTACTGGCTCTGCCTCATGCGGCGAATCTCCACAAGGGCATCCTCGAACTGGTCTTTGGAGAGATAGTCGAAAAATTTGAACATGCTCAAGAGAATGCGGTCGCTCCGGAACCCGCTGTAAGACGCCCTGCCGGGGGACTGCAAATCCAGTTTCCCCTGGGAGTCATGAAGATACAGCAGCTTTTCCGCGCGCCGGAGATGCTTGAGCGATTCCCCGTATTTTCCCGCATCCATGTTTGCCGACCCGGCTTCGATATGCCAGAGAAGCGCATTCCCGCCGGTCTCCCCCTGAAATTCATCGCTCATTTCAGACGCTTTCACGGAAGCCTCATCCAGCCGGTTGGAATAGTAAAGCCCCGCGACACGCTCCTGATCAGCCTGAGTGTAAACCGTGCCGCACGCGGATAACAGCAGAAGCGCAATGCCTCCCGTCAGGCACAACGCAAGACGTCCCGCTGTCCTTTTTCCAGCCATCCCCTGCCCTCTCCTACTGCGCCATCGGATACGCCGGCGGCGGTTGTGCGGCAGGAGCCTGCGCCTGTTTCCGGCAAGCGGCGCCAACTGTAAAATCAGCGGCTTTCCCGGTCACGATCGACGCAGTGCTCAACTCCGGCTGAACGGAATTCACACGGACCGTTCCCACCATCTTTTCCGCCTGCCCGATCACTTTTTTCGTCACAGGATGCACGATCCCCGCGCTCCTGGCATAAACCAGGAAAACATCTCCCGTCTTTACGCCGCCGAGGGAGCCGCGCGTCAGATAGACCTGCCCGTCGTCCACTCCGGCGACGAGCACCGGATCGACCTGCTCCAGAATGGTTCCGGTCAAAGCGGCAACGGCGCGGTCAAGAAGTGCGTTCGTATAATCGGCGGCGGTCCAGTCGCGTTTCTCCGAAGCGGGAATTTCCGTGGAGCGCATTGTGAACTTGAAATCTCCGGAGGCAATGACTTTACCTGTCTTCACTTCCAGCAGCTTGAAATTCGCCTGAACGGTCGACACGATTCGGGAATTGGTTCCGGCAATCTGCGTCGAACTTGAGATCAGATCGTTCTCCAGGCGCGTCAGGTTCAAAACAAGAATATCGTCCGCCACGGACATCTGCGCAATCCTGGAATACTGCCCGCTGTCCGCGAGTTCGAAATCAACCATTCCGGACTCCGCAACGATCTTGTCGAGATCGGCACGTTCCAGCAGTTCAAAAGCGCCGCTTCCCCGAAGCGAACTGCCCAGCTTGCTCCCGAAAGCAGCGGCATCCGCCGGGGAAATGTTTCTGCCGGCAACTTTCACAGGCAGGATTGCAAGCTTGCGGACGGCATCCGCGCCTTTGGCGAGAAGCCCCATTTTATCCAGCGCAATCTCCATACGCGCAATCAGTTGCGCAAAAGAAACGGCATCGACAACCGCCTTTTTCTCCGCATCAACTTCCCCGGTCGTGCAGTTGACAAGCATGAAACTCATCGTGTATTTATTTCCGAGCTTCGCCACGGTATAATGCAGGAGCAGATTCACACCGGAAACCTTGCCGAAACGCGCCAGAGTCCCGCGGTCATCGACCAGCCCCGATTCCGTCTGGAACTGATTCTCACGGAGAATCGCCTCCAGAGCGGAGCGGGTCACGACATTGAACTTTCCATTGAGTTTCGCCTCAATCCGGCTGGTGAGAGCCTGAATCTCATTTTCAGAAAGCTTCGCGCGGTTGTCCGAAGCCACCGCAATTTTTTCCCTCGTCGCCGCGCCCAATGCGCCGCCGACGACAAACAGACAAAGAAACAGTAACGATTTCCACATGATCCACACTCTCTTTTCTTATTTTTTATCCACGGCAAAACGTGCATTCATCGCTTCAGCGGCCTGCCTGAGCGCATCTTTCATGAGATCCTGAAAAAGCGAATCATTGACCGTCTGCGCAAATTTTGTATTCATCAGGGAGCGTTCCCCCGTGACGATTTTTGCAAATACAATCTGATTGGTCTTGAGGTCAATCACTTTCACAAGCACATCCAGTGAATAATTCACCCGGTCCGTCTTGACGCCGTAACCGGAAAATTTCTTATGTTCCGTTTTCAGATCGGCAACCGTTCCGATCAGGACATGAGTCGCCCCGCTTTTTTCGGAGAATTCCCGAATCCGCTGATCGGCGTCATCCGCAGTCTGGGCGCGCCCGAAATCCAGAGATTTCAACGCAGATTCGATTCCCTCCCGGTTCACAAGAGAAAAAGTCTCCGGATATTCCCCCAGATAACCGGCCATATATTCCGCGCCGATTACAACGGGACGCTGTTCTGAATTCAGAATCTTCCTTGCCAGAGCCTCTCTTGCAGCACGGTCACGGGCATTTTCCTGAAGTCCCTGCCCGATTGCCGTCATTGCGCCGGCACCGGCGACACGAGCATCAATCATTCTCACAAATCCCTGCATCCGGTCGTCGATGCTCTGACGGTCCGCATTGCTGAGAATCCCTTTGTAAGCGGTATCCAACGGTTTGTCTTTCATCAAACGCAGTTTCTGCCCGACGAGATCGATGCAGGTGAAATCCAGCACCGCGATCTTCATTTTCGGAGCCGTCTCCGCCTCCGGCGCTTTCCGCGCATCCGCCGCCCCCAGTCCGAACACAGCCGCCATGCAACATACGGCAAATCCTCTTTTTATCATCGCCAACATTTTTCATTCCTCCGTGTTATGATTCAAAGACACTGATGACATCCACCGCGATCTTCAAACGGTTGCGTTCCTTGTACAGACGTCCTTTCATCTCGCGCCCGTTCTTGAGAACCAGCACCACCCGGTACGAGCCGTCGGGAAATGTTCCGTCCAGCTTCACCATGGCGCATTTCGTTTCAATGCCGCGATCACGCAGACCGCGAGTCGCGATTTTCGCAAGATCGGCACTTTCCAGTTCCTGCTTTGAGATTGCGGCGCCGGGCTGTGCATAAATCCTGCGTTCCGGGATGAAAAGAAGAAAAGCGACAAGCAGAAGCGCCAGCAGGACAATCACTCCGGCAACAATTACAACTGATTTTTTCATATACTCCACTCCCGGCTGATATTTCATCCGGTAAAATATCCGGTATGGACTCCAATTTCAAGCGATCTTTGCAGACTCCGGAATATTTTTCATGCAAAATTGCAAAATGCAATTCACGGAATGGAACACTTCTTGCTTTTTGCAGGATTCAGCCCGCTTTCCAGAAATCCTGTTTCTTTCTTTGAACTCAAAAACAAAAAGTTGGCACGTCTCCTGCTATCGTGATGACTCAAAACCTGAAAAGGAGACTCTTATGACATCAAGCCACATTGAACAGCCGGAACACGTCAGGATCAAAGGCCTGACAAAAATCTTCGGCAGAAACCGCAGGAAGGCGGTCCAGCTCTTCCGTTCAGGCAAAAGCCGCGAGGAAGTCTATTCCGCGACTCAATGCAATATCGGAGTTTACAACATCAATTTTTCCGTTCACAGGGGAGAGCTCTTTGTCATCATGGGACTCTCAGGAAGCGGAAAAAGCACCCTGATACGCACAATCAACCGCCTGATCGAACCTTCCGCCGGTGAAATCCACATCGGCAATACAGAAATCACGCGTCTGAACAATACACAACTGCGTGCGCTTCGCAGAAAACGGATCAGCATGGTATTCCAGCATTTTGCGCTGTATCCCCATCTGACGGTTCTTGAAAACGCCTCATACGGGCTGAAAGTCAGCGGTGTTCCCCGTGAAGAACGGGAGGCGAAAGCGCGGGAGGTGCTGGAAATAGCGGGACTCAAAGGCTATGAACAGCATTACCCGCATCAGCTCTCCGGAGGAATGCAGCAGAGGGTCGGCATTGCCCGCGCTCTCGCGGTCGATCCGGAAATCATCATCATGGACGAGGCATTGAGCGCGCTTGATCCGCTGATCCGCCGGGAAATGCAGAATGAAATTCTCGCACTGCAACGCAAGCTCAACAAGACCGTGATCTTCATCACTCATGATCTGGATGAAGCAATCCGGCTTGCGGACCGTGTTCTGATCATGAAAGACGGAGAAATTGCGCAAATCGGAACGATGGAGGAAATTCTGAGCAAACCCGCCAATGAGTATGTCGCAAAGTTCGTCAACGCGGCGGACAAGACAAAAGTCATCACGGCGGGCGCCATCATGAAGCGCGTCTACGATGTCATACACCTCAGCGACGGACCGCGCACAATGCTCCGCAAGATTCAATACAGCGGGCTTTCCTCCCTGTTCGTCACCAATGCGCAGGGCATTATTTACGGTATCGTCTGGGCGAAAACCGTCAAGGAACACCAGTCCGTAAAAAATGCGAACGCACAGATGCTGATGGACACCGACATCAAAACAATCAACAAGGACGCGCCCCTCAAGGAAGTCGTCGCTCTGATGGGCGATTCTCCCGCGCCGGTGGCGGTACTGGACGACGACCGGAAGTTCCTGGGGGCGATCACCAGCGGCGCACTGCTTGCAAGTCTCGCCGCAACCAACGGAGAACAGAAATGATGACATTGCCGATTGGATATTATTTTGAACGCTTCCTGAACTGGCTCGTCACGCACTGCGCCGATTTCACAAGATGGTGTTCCGCGAATATCGACGCCTGCGTGGACTGGCTCAGTAATTTATTCTGCGCGCCGCCGGAGTGGGTCATGATGCTGATTTTCGCGGCAATGATCTATGTCATCAGCAAACGGAAACTTCTCACGGCGGGGGCGATTGCCGGAATGTATGTGATTATCTGCCTCAGACTCTGGGACGACGCCATGGATACGATGGCTCTGGTCATCATCTGCACCGCGGTCGTCATAGTCATCGGGCTCCCGCTGGGGATCCTGATGACGTTCAGCGGCATACTCAAAAGAGTGGTCATGCCTCTGCTCGACATCATGCAGACCATGCCTGCCTACGTTTACCTGGTCCCGGCAATCGCGTTCTTTTCGATCAGCAATACGGCAGGCGTATTTGCCACAGTCATTTTCGCATTGCCTCCGATCGTACGCATGACGGTGATCGGCATCGAAGAAACGCCCCCGGAACTGATGGAATGTTCGGAGGCTTACGGCGCAACTCCGTGGGAACGTCTGCGGGATCTTCAGCTTCCCATGGCGCTGACATCCATTCGCGCAGGACTGAACCAGACCGTCATGCTGGCACTGTCGATGGTCGTCATCGCCTCGCTGGTCGGCGCCAAAGGAATCGGAAGCGTCGTCTGGGGCGCAATCTGCAACGGAGAAAAAGGCGTCGCCTTTGAAGGCGGGCTTGCCATCGTGATCATCGCGATCATCCTTGACCGCACTCTCCAGGCGGCGGGCGGCAAGCGGCAAAAATGAAAGGAAGACAAAGAATGAAACTGACGACGACACGAATTATTGATATTCTGCTGATCGCAATTTGCACTGCGATCCTGATCTATTTTCATCTTGCCAAAGCGGACAGGGGTCAGAAGCCCGGATACCGGCTCATTACCTCCACGACTCCGGCAATGATCGAAGAAATGGATTACACCATCAGAAAAGGCAGGCTGCTTGCCGCCACCGCATGGGAGCCTCATTGGATGAATGACAAACTGAACATCAAGTATCTGAAAGACCCCAGGAAAATCTTCGGGGAGACGGAAAATGTTTACACCGTCGTACGCAAAGGTTTCACAAAGGTTCATCCGGAAATCGCAAAATTTTTCCGCCAGTTCAAATGGAAAACCTCGGACCTGAATTCACTCTCCCTGATCTGTTACGGCTACGATGGAGATTTTGAGAAAGGCGCAAGAGAATGGCTCAGGAAAAATCCGGCATTGAAAGCCGCCTTCCTCAAAGATATAAAACCGGCTCCCGGAACCAAAATCAAAATGGTGGATATTGGATTCTACAATGAACTCGCCACCAATGCCATGCTGAAAATCCTCCTGACGGAACATTTGAAATGCGAGGTGTCAAATGTCTCCACGACAATTCCGATTGCATTCGAAGCGCTTGCCAACGGCACGCAGGACGTCATGATCACAGTCTGGCTGTCGAACTACCATAAACGCGAATATGCGGCAATTCAGGACCGCGTGGAAAATCTGGGAGCCAACATGGAAGGCGCCAGAATGGGAATCATTGTTCCAAAATATGCGCCGGTCGATTCCATCGAAGACCTTGCCGAATACGGCAAAGAGTTCGGAGGGAAAATCATGGGCATCGAACCGGGGCAAGGCATCATGGTGCTGACGGAAAAGGCTATCGAAGAATATGGGCTCAAATGATTACGCTTTGCCCGTATTCGGGTTCTGCTTGCCGGAAATATGTTCCACGTTCATTTTCAGAATCGTAAGCATATTCATCATTCTGTCCGGCGCCTTCAACTCGTGCCCGGCGTCAAAATGTTTCATAAGACAGGAGAGCGCCGCCCTCTTTTCCGGCAGGGACTCTGCCAGTTCCAGCGTCCCTTCCAGAACGACGGAGCGGTAATGGGCAGTCCACTTACAGCTTTCCGGTCCGGCGGAAACCTCCCTGACACCGCTTTCCACCATGAAACAGGCGGCAGGATTTTTTCTGATGCAGTCGAGCTTGCGTCCCTCCGGCGCACAATGGAAATAAAGCGTAATCCGGCTGCCGTCTGCGGTAAAACCATAATTCAGGGCGACAAGATAGGGACGCCCGCCGTCCACAAGCGCGAGATGCCCGTATTCGGCATCCCGGAGAATTTCAATCATTTCGGCAATATCATCAATTCTCCGTTCGGAGCGCCTCATTTTTCGCGGTTCGTCCATTTCCTGTTCTCCTTAGTTCCTGTTCCGCTTTTCAACCGGTGCGACGGATAATATATCCCGGCAAAAAATAAAAAACAACTTGCAGAAAAGGAGAAACGGGCGTATGTTTGCCATGTATGAAGAAGAAAACCGTTCCGAATGGAGAGGACCGATGCTGAATATACTGGTTGTCGATGACGAGTCGAATATACGAAAGACATTGATGCTGTGGCTGAAATCCCACGGGCAGCAGGTGCGTCAGGCGGAAAACGCCCGAAACGCCCTTGAGGAAAACCGCAACAGCAAATTCGACCTTGTCTTCCTTGATTTGAGGCTTGGCGACGACAGCGGGCTTGACCTGATCCCGAAACTGCTGGCGGATTCCCCGTGGCTCAAGATCTGCGTCATTACCGCATACTCCTCCATTGACACCGCGGTTCAATCCATGCGCCTCGGCGCGTTCGACTATATCGCCAAACCGTTCAACCCGGAGCAGATCAACCTCATCGTGGCAAAGGCGGAATCCGCTCTTGTCATGGAAAATAAGATCAACTCTCTCACCGAAGACCTGAAAAGCCTGCATCCGGAAGCCGTTTTCTCCTCGCATAATCCGAAAATGCAGCGCACGCTTGAAATGGCGCGGCAGGTGGCGGATTCCGAAGCTGTCGTGTTGATCCGAGGTGAAAGCGGAACCGGAAAAACCATGCTCGCGAGGGCAATCCATTCATGGAGCAGGCGCGCGGCATATCCGATCGGGACAATCTCCTGCCCCACCCTGACGCCGGAACTGCTCAACAGCGAACTGTTCGGACACGCCCGCGGCGCATTCACGGGCGCCGTCAGGGACAACCCCGGGCGCATTGCCGCATGTGACAACGGCACATTGTTCCTGGATGAAATCGGCGATCTGCCGCTGTCGATTCAGCCGCAGCTTCTGCGTTTCATTCAGGATCACGAGTATGAACGGGTCGGAGAAGCTCAAACGCGCCGCGCCAATGTCAGGATCATCGCGGCGACCAATATGAATCTGGAAGAAGCGGTCCGGGAAAAGAAATTCCGCGAAGATCTTTTCTACCGCCTGAATGTGTTCCAACTGGAAATCCCCCCTCTGCGGGAACGCCCGGAGGATATTGAGGAACTGGCAAAGGGAATGCTTCTCTTTTTCGCGAAAACCAATCACAAACTCCTGCACGGCTTTTCACCGGAAGTGCTGGATGCGCTCCGTTCTTACTCATGGCCCGGCAATCTGCGCGAACTTCGCAATGCGATTGAGCGTGCCGCGATTCTGGCAAATTCCGAAACGGTCGAGCTCTGCCATCTGCCGGACACCCTGCAGAACAGCTCCTCCGCCGTGCACTTCGGGGACAGCCCGACTCTGGCGCAGTTGGAGGAACAATACATCCGTCACGTTATCGCCACCTCGCCTTCGCTTCAGAAAGCGGCGGAAACACTCGGCATCGACCAGGCGACTCTCTGGCGCAAACGCAAAAGCTACGGAATCTGAGAAAGGTCAGGCGCGTTCCCGGAAACGTTTCGGAGTATCGCCCACACTGCGCCGGATCACGCGGGAAAAATAACTTTCGTCGGTAAAGCCGCACTCTTTCGCCACTTCCGAAACCGGAAGAATAGTCTCCTGGAGCAGAGACAGGGCGCGCTGAATCCGCATCCGGCTCAGATACTGGCTCGGGGCAATCTTCATTTTCTCCTGAAAGATGCGCCGCAGAGTGGAACGGTTCACCTTGAGCTGTTCCGCGATGGAATTGACGTTCAGATCCGGATCGCCGCAGTTTTCGCTGCAAATCCGGATCACCTCGCAGACAAGACGCCCCTCGCGCGTGGAACGGTCCTCGCGCCCCCCTGCCCTCGCGAGAATGGAGGATGCCACGGAAACCATCTCGCGCCACGCATACGGGCTCATCTCCTGAAGCAGTTCCTCCAGACGGATGAACAGTTCATGCGGACAGACTCCCGCGTGAAAACAGCGGTGGGGATATCCATAGGAACGCATGAAGTTTTCCGCCCCCTCTCCGTCGAAAGTGAACCAGCGGTATTCCCACCGTTCGGAAAGCGCCCCCTGAAAATGAGGCTCTCCGGGCATCCGGTAAAAGACATCCCCCGGATGCAGTATCTGCGATTCGCCGTCAACGATGAACTCGCCGTCGCCGCTGATCCCCCAGAAAAACTGGACAAACGGCTTGGCTCCGGCGGGAATCCGTTCGTAATACTTTTTCAGGCGGAGATAATGCCCTGCGGAGCGCAGACAGAACGGCAGGGGAAGATCCGGCATGACATTCGGTTCCGGCCTGTGGATACATGAAAAGTTGTTCGGCTCCGGCGCTTTCAGCATATTATTTCACCTGAACTCAAGTTACTTCGTCACGAGATTGACCGGTTTCCCCGCAAGATACGCCCGGACATTTGCCGCGCAGACATCAATCAGGCGGCGGCGCGCCTCGAAAGACGCCCAGGCGACATGAGGCGTAATGATGCAGTTCTTCGCCGTCAGCATCGGATTGTCCGCAGACGGCGGTTCCGTTGACAGCACGTCAAGTCCCGCGCCGGCAAGACGCCCGTTGTTCAGGGCATCCGCCAACGCCTTTTCGTCCACCAGACCGCCGCGCGCCGTGTTGATGAGGAGCGCAGTCTTCTTCATCAGTGACAATGTTTTTTCATTAACCAGCAATCTTGTCTCGTCCGTCAGCGGACAATGCAGGGAGACAATGTCGCTTTTTGAAAACAGCGTTTCCAGAGAAACGAATTCCGCAATACCGGATTCTTTCGGAGTCCGCGCCGCTGCCAGCACTTTCATTCCGAATGCGTCCGCAATCTTTGCGACCGCCCTGCCGATGGAACCGAAACCGACAACGCCGAGTGTCAACCCGGCAAGTTCGTGAGACTGTCCCAGCGAGAATGTGAAGTCCCTGCACCGGCACCACTCCCCCTCCGCCACGGCATCCGCATATTTTCCCGCACGGTTCATCAGTTCCAGAATCAGCGCAAACGTAAGCTGCGCCACGGAGTCCGTACTGTATGCCGGCACATTGCTGACCAGAATCCCGCGTTCCCGCGCCGCCTGAATATCCACGACATTGTAACCGGTTGCCTGAACCGCGATATATTTCAATTTCGGGAGCTGTTCCATCACCCGGCGGGAGATCACCGATTTGTTCGTCAGGATGATTTCCGCCTCGGAGGCCCGCTCCACAATCTCCTGTTCGGAATCACAGCGCACATAAACACTGCAATCGCCCATTGCCTCGATTTCGCCCCACGACAGGTCTCCCGGATTTGCGGCGAAACCATCCAGAATCACGATCTTCTTGCGTTCCATACGTTACACCTCATTGATTGACCCTGCAATATAAATGCGCAAAGCGCCCGATTCAAATCATTTCCTCCCGCATTTTCTTGCAAAAGAGAGTTTCATGAATATATTATGCCGTTTACAGTCTGAAAATCAGGAAAGAACGGAACATCATGCTGCTTACCATCCTTGCGGTATTCGCGAGAATCTTTTCCAACGCCTATTCCAATGTCGTCCAGAAACAACTGACTTCTCACGGCGAACCGTCGCTGAAAGTCAACTGTTTTTCTTATATCGCGCTTTCCGCAGTCATGATCCCGTGTCTGCCATTTCTCGAACTCGAAAAATTGGGAGCCGCATTCTGGACGCCGATGGCGGCGTCGGGAATTCTCGCGGCAGTCGGAAATGCGTGCCTGATCAAAGCGGTGAACTGCGGAGAACTCTCCGTGCTCGGACCGCTCAACTCCTATAAAGTCATCGTCAGCATGATCGTCGCTTTCTTCCTGATCGGGGAGATTCCGGGACTCTGGGGCATCATTGGAATTCTTCTGATTCTTGCCGGCAGTTTTGCGGTCATGCAGAAAAAACAAGGCGAGTCGTTTTCCGTAAAACTGTTTCTGCGCCCGGATATTCAGTTCCGTTTCTACGCGATTTTCTGCACCGCGACGGAGGCCGTTTTCCTGAAAAAGACAATCGCCGCCTCGAATCCGTTCACCTCGTTTGCGATGTGGTGCATCCTGAGTGCCGTATTTTCGACTCTGCTTTACTTCTGCAATACGGTTCTTGTCTATCTTGTCAGCCATAGACAGGAGGAAGCGGCGGAATGGGAAGAATACGACGGTTTTCCTGCGTATCATTCCGGTTATCATGACAAGATGTGGGAAACGGTGCGGCAGGCGTTTGCCCTGAACAGGAAATCTCTGCTTCTCCTGCTGGTGCTCGCCTCGACCACCGGCATCATGCAGTTTACGACAAACGTCGTTTTCCGGAGAATGCAGGTCAGCTATGCCCTGGCTCTGTTCCAGCTTTCGGCATTATTGAGTGTTTTCTTCGGCGGTTTCCTGTTCCATGAAAAGGGACTCCGGCGGAAGCTGGCGGGCTCTCTTGTGATGGTCGCCGGAGCGGTCCTGATCATTCTTCTGTAAAAAAGATGAAATTATTTGCAATTCAACTGAATCCGGATTAGATTACTGTTTTACTGAAATAAATCACAGGTGAAATATTATGGCTGAACAACGTATTATCCTCAGCGGCGACGAAGCGGTCGCCGAGGCGGCTCTTGCCTGCGGAGTGAAACTCGGAACCGGATATCCCGGCACTCCCTCGACAGAGATTCTTGAACATTTCTCCGCCATCGGCGGCAATGCAGAATGGGCGCCGAATGAAAAAGTGGCAATGGAAGTCGCCTCCGGAGTCGCGTTCTCCGGTGCAAAAACGATTGTTACAATGAAGCACGTCGGAGTCAATGTCGCCGCCGATCCGTTGTTCACTCTGACCTATATCGGCGTCGAAGGCGGGCTTCTCCTCATATCCGCCGACGACCCGGGCATGGCGTCCAGCCAGAACGAGCAGGACAACCGTCTTTACGCGATTGCCGCCCAGATGCCCATGTTCGAGCCGTCCGACAGTCAGGAAGCCTACGATTTCACGATCAGGGCGCTTGAACTTTCCGAGCAGTTCCATGTACCGGCGATGCTCCGCATGACCACGCGCGTCTGCCACTCCCGCGGCATCGTGAACCGCTGGAAAGCCAAAGAAGCTCCCGCATCCAGAAACTACCGCCGCGCCGTCAGAGAGCGTGTCATGATCCCCGCGTTTGCCAAAGGAGCGCATGTCAGACTGGTCAACAACATGAAGGCGCTTGCGGAGTGGAATGAAAAATCCGATCTGCATCAGGTCTTCGGTCCGGAAAAGTCCGATCTCGGCATCATCTGCGCCGGAGCCGCCTTCCAGCACGCGCGGGAAGCGTTTCCGGAAGCGCGCATTCTCAAGCTCGGCATGACATGGCCCCTGCCCTATGAGGCGATCCGCAAATTCACGGAAGGCAATCAGCGCACCGTCGTCGTGGAAGAAGGCGAAAAGGTCATGGCGGAAAAGATTCTGGCGCATGGAATTCAGGTGGAGCCCAAAGGCGACGCTTTCCTTTTCGGTGAACTCAATGTCGCAAAAGTTGTCAGGCTGGTCAACAGGGATGAAACGCCGGAAGCTCCGCCGAAACCGGGGCGTCCGCCGCAGCTCTGTCCGGGATGTCCCCACCGCAAAGTCTTTGAAACCCTGCGAGACCTGGGCTGCATCGTCTCCGGCGACATCGGCTGTTATACGCTCGGCGTGCTTCCGCCGTTCAGCGCAATCGACTGCTGCGTCTGCATGGGCGCGAGCATCGGCGCGGGGCTGGGACTCCGGCACGGACTCGCGGAAGAAGACGCACGGAAAGTCGTCAGCGTTATCGGCGACAGCACGTTCGTCCACAGCGGCATCACGGGAATCGTGGAAATGGTCTACAACAAGCCGGCGACCGGGCACCTGGTATTGATTCTCGACAACTCCACGACGGCGATGACCGGGCTTCAGGAAAATCCCGCGACGGGCCGCCATCTGAACATGACCGACGCCTCGCAGCTGAATCTGGAGGCGATCTGCAAAGCGGCAGGCGCGGACAACGTGGATGTGATCGACCCGACGCTCAACCATGACGAGTTTGTCGAACTCGTCAAGAAACGCCTTGCATCCAACGACGCCAGCGTCATCATCGCGCGCCGCCCCTGCATTCTTCAGATGAAGAAACTTTCCAAGCTCAAAAAGTAAGAGAGGTCATGACAATGGGAAATAAACTGACAAATGTTCTGTTCGCCGGAATCGGCGGACAAGGTATCATCAAGGCCTCCGACATGCTGACGGAAGCCGCATTCCGCATGAATTACGACGTCAAGAAAAGCGAGCTGCACGGCATGAGCCAGCGCGGAGGTTCCGTCTCCAGCGACGTCCGTTTCGGTGACAAGGTTTACAGCCCGATGATCCCCGAAGGCCAGGCGGACTATCTGGTGGCGGTTTCCGAGGACCAGATCGAGGTCAATGAAAAATTTCTGAAAAAAGACGCCGTCATCATCCGTCCTTCCGAAATCAATGAGGAGGATGCGAAATCCAAGATGCTGAATATCGCGATGCTCGGCCGTCTCAACAAATATCTCAAATTCCCCGAGGAGCTCTGGATCACCCTGATCCGCGAGTCTTTCAAAGGCGAAGTTGCAGAGCAGAACATCGCCGCATTCAAGCGGGCGCAGGAATAAGTCTAACTCATTACAATCACATAATACAGGTCAGGAAGAATGTCAGAGTATAAACGAATGGGGAATCCGGGATTCAATCCGGTCAGTGCGCCGGACTATCTGCCGATGGAAAAACTCAGGGAACTTCAAACGGAGCGTTTTGCCCGGATCATCCGGCGGGCATACGAAAATGTGCCCTTTTACCGCAAACGCATGGAAGACAGAAATCTGACGCCCGGTGACATCAAGAGCCTGGACGATGTGAAACACCTGCCGTTCACGATCAAGGCGGATCTCCGCGACACTTATCCTTTCGGTTTGTTCGCAAGCCCGCTCAAGGACATTGTCCGCCTGCACGCATCCAGCGGCACCACGGGCAAGCCGATTGTCGTCGCTTACACAAAAAGCGACCTTGACGTATGGCAGGAAACCATGATGCGCACAATGGCGGCGGCGGGAGTCTCCAATGACGACATCGTGCAGGTCTCCTTCGGTTACGGGCTCTTCACCGGCGGACTCGGCGCGCACTACGGTGCGGAGGGGCTCGGCGCCACCGTGATTCCCGCTTCCGGCGGAAATACGGAACGCCAGATCATGCTGATGAAAGACTTCGGCGTGACCGTGATCGCCTGCACTCCCAGCTACTTCGTCCACATGATCGAAGAAGCTGGGAAAATGGGAATCGACCTGCACAAGCTTCCGCTCCGCCGCGGCTTGTTCGGCGCGGAACCGTGGACGGAAGAAATGCGCCGCCACATCGAAGAAAGCGCGGGCATCAAGGCGTTCGACATTTACGGGCTCTCCGAGATCACGGGGCCCGGCGTTGGCGCGGCGTGCGAGTGCCAGTGCGGACTCCATATCTTCGAGGACCACTATTACCCGGAGATCATCGACCCCGACACGCTGGAAGTCCTGCCGGACGGCCAGGAGGGCGAACTTGTCCTGAGCACGCTTTCAAAGATGGCGATGCCCATGCTCCGCTACCGGACGCGCGACCTGACAAGCATCATGACGGAAAAATGCGCCTGCGGACGCACAATCCGCCGGATTTCAAAGATATCGCACCGCAGCGACGACATGTTCATCATCCGCGGCGTCAACGTCTTCCCGTCACAGATCGAGACCGCGATCCTCCACGAGGAGAAGAACCTGCCGCATTATCAGATCATTCTGACGCGGCACCACGGGCTCGACAACGTCGAAGTCGATATTGAAATGACGCAGGAAATGTTCAGCGACAAAGTCAGCGCGATAGAGACACTGACCGCACGCTTCTCCCGCGCCATAGAAAAAGTCCTCGGCATCCGCGTCGCCGTCAAAATGCTTCCGCCGAACTCGATTCCGAGAAGCGAAGGCAAGGCAAAACGCGTCATTGACCGCCGCAACAACAATTAACCGGAAAGGGGTTCCACGATGAAACTGAATCAGCTCTCGATCTTTGCGGAGAACAAACCCGGCTCTCTGAACAAAATCTGCAAACTGCTTGCGAAAAACGACATCGATATTCTGACGCTTTCCCTCGCCGATACGACGGATTTCGGAATCCTGCGCATCATCACGAAAGACTGGGAAAAGGCGCGCGACGTCCTCACACGGAATCAGATCATTGTCCGGGTAACGGATGTCGTGGCGGTCGAGGTTCCGAACCGTCCCGGCGGCATGTGCTCGATTCTGGATACGCTCAGCAGGTATTCGATCAATGTGGAATACATGTATGCGTTTGCGGCGACCAAAGCGGCGGTCATTATTTTCCGTTTCGATGCGCCTGATGTCGCGATTGAGAAACTCAAGGCGGACAACGCGGTGAAATTTGTTGAACCGAAGGATATTTTCCAGTAACCCTGCTGAAATATCCGGCGCAAAAACAACCGGCGGCTCAACCTGGTCCGCCGGTTGTTTTTTTATGCCGCCGACGATAGTCGCCAAAGCTCCGGTTCCTGACTTTTGCCAGAAGCATCCACGCCAAAGAAAAAATCAATTTTTTTGCAAATCCCCCCTTGACACTGATGTAAGGTAGTGATTATAATATAGGGTAGTATGTAAGGTAGTCTATTACAAAAGAGGAAATGATGATTACTCCGATTTACCATAGTCTGAGTGAAAAACTGGAAGAATATATCCATGACCGCGGTTTGAGCGGGCGCCTGCCCGGACTCGGCCCGCTCAGCAGGGAGTTCGGGGTCAATCAGCTGACCATGAGCAAGGCAATCCGTCTGCTGGAGGAAAAGGGACTCGTTACCATCAACGGCACACGCGGAACATTTGTCAATGAAGAACGCAGGAGCCGTCCCGTCTACAAGGTCATAGGGCTCGTGGGAGTGACGAAGCTCGACGAACGGGATTACATTCTCGACAATCTGGAGCCGTATGCGGAGCGGTCGGGATATCATCTGCTCGGCATCACGGGTTCCATGGAGCTTTTCGCCACCCGGACACAACTCCTCACGACATTCCCGGTGGACGGACTCATTTTCTGTTATTCCTCCCTGACCTCCGGAATTGCCGCCTATCTGCACTCGGAGCAGATACCGATCATCGCCTGCAACCGCCGCCCGGACATCCCGTGGCTGGATACGGTCGACTTCGATCACGATGCGCATTACCGGAAAATCTTCGCCTCCCTGAGGAAGCTCGGACACCGGCGGATCGCGGTTCTGACGCTCCCCGTATCCGATGAATACCGTCATCACAAGGAGTGGATCAACAGCATCTGCCGGAAATATCTCGGAGCAGACTATGCCGATGAACTGTGTTATCCTCTCCCCGACCTCGGTCCCTATCCGCCGAAGCGGGAGGATGTGCGCCCGCACGTTACCCGGTTATTGGAGTATTTCCATTCTCTGCCGGAACCGCCCACGGCGTTCATTGCGCCATCAAGCTATGTTGTTGAACTGAAACAGCAGTTGCGGGAACAGGGGTTCCGCATTCCGGAGGATATTTCCCTGATTTCCTGGGGGTCCCGGCTTCCGCAGGAATTCACGCAAATTTATTTCGATTACCGTAAAATCTGGCTGTACGGACTCCGGCGGATGCTTCAGTTGTTGAACCGGCAGGCGGAACAGCCGGAAGAAAAACTTCTGAAGATGCCCTGCATCCGCGGAGAAAGCACTGGCCCCGCGCCGTCGAAAAAGAAAAACTGTCAGCAAAATCAATATTCTAACAAAGGAGGAATTTAAATCATGAGGCAAAGAGGAATATTCACACTGATAGAATTGCTGATCGTAATTGCAATTATCGCGATTCTGGCGGCAATGCTTCTTCCGGCATTAAGCCAGGCAAGAGAAAAAGCACAGGATATTTCCTGTCGCAGCAATGTAAAACAGATGGGATTGATGGGACAGATGTATGCCGACGACTATAAGGAATATATGATGGGGGCAATCTATGACCCGGTCCGTCATGCCAGTACCGTGGGACATCATTTCATGAGAGGTTTTTCAGACCTCGGCTACTGCGGCAGGCTCTCCGGCGGGAAAAAACAGGTATATACGTTCCGTTGTCCTTCCGAAAGCTATCATCCGGCGGATGCGCTGGGCTGGGAATACCACACAACTTACGGGGTCAATTACCTGACGTTCGGCAATTCCTATAAGGATACCGATTATACGCTGATGAAACGCTCCGCCATCATCTCACGAGCTCAGGGTGGCTCGGTAAGAACCATGTATATTGCCGATACTCCGGAGGCGCAGTGGATAAATCACCTCAACAGTTCCATCAAATTTCAAGTGGATTACAGGACACTGGACACTTACAGTTGGCCTGCCTATTACCCTTTGCGCGATGGCAACAGCTGGGCGCTGGTCAGTGCGAGGCATAACAGGAAAAGCAGTCTCAATGCCGCTCTCTTCGACGGTTCAGCCATCGGTATTCCGGCAAAACAGCTGCATCGCAATCTTCCTTATGCCTATCCGCACCGTTATGTTTATGGTCCCAATACATGGTATGCAAAACCGTAAGATCATTCAAGAAAGGAAATAAAATGAAACGGAATCAATGTCTCACGCTGTTATTCTCCGGAACACTGTTTTTTCTGCTGAATGCAGGTTTCGCGGCAGAACAGAACCTCCTGAAAGAACAGAAAGTCAAAATCATCTCGCAAACAGGAAAAATGGAAAGCCGTTATCAGAATGGCAGCATAGCAGTCAACATCCCCGCTGCGCCCAAAGGCTGGCCGATTCTAAAGCTCGGACTTCCACAGGCGCCGGCAAACACAGGAACGGTTCTCATTGAAATACGTCTGGATACTCCGAATCAGGAGGTCAAAGGCGGAATTTCCCTGGCTCCGTCGGACAATCCCGGACTGGCAAAGAAGCTGTGGCCTTATCTCGGAGGAAAAGAGACTGTCTATATCAACGGCCGCCTGAAATACCGGACTGTTTCGCGTATTTCCCTGCCATACGATCCGAATGACCCGCTGACGGGTCTGACTCTTGCCGCGCGCCGGCCGGAAAATCCGGTGCAACTGACAATCACCGGCATCTCATTTCTTCCGAAAGCACTCCCCGGTGCAAACCTGCTGATGAACAGCGCGCTTGATTCGGAACAATCCGACTTTCCGCCGTTCTGGTATACGCAGACACCGACAAAAACCAGGTATACCCGAAGCGGAGGCCCCGGAGGAAAGGGAGCTGTCATCATGCAGGGAGACGCCAATCTGCGCCAGCAGGGAATGGTTCTCGCCGGAGGGGAAACCTACCGTCTCAGCGGCATGTTCAAAACCAGAAATTTCAAGGCGAAATCATTTATGTTCGTAGTTCACAATTTTGCATGGCAGAAAGACGTCGGATTCCGCAGTATCCCGCAAAACACCGACGGCTGGGTCAAGCTGGAACAGGATCTTGTACTGGTTCCATCCAACACGCCGGCAAATGTTTACGGCGTAGCACTCCATATCGCAGGAGCAACAGGAGAGCTTATGGCTACGGACCTGAAACTTGAGCCGCTTTCGGAAAAAGCCAGGACTGACTCCAAAAATCCAATGGCGATTCCCGCGCGCCAGATCATTCCGCTTTCGCCGCTTCTGACTCAAATTCCGGTTGAAAATCCGGTTCTCTCTTTCACCGTGGGCAAACTCCCGCTTCCCAATGAATCTTATGAATGCCACTTCCGAATCAATGGAAAAGAGTTCAACACTCCGGTTGCGAAAAACGGCGGATTCCGGGCAGCCCTGCACGGGATGCCCGCCGGAACGTATGCGCTGAGAGCGGAATTGAGGGAACGGGCGACTGGAAAACCGATTGCGGATGCGAATTTTACAGTCACATTGCGCAAAACGCCGGAGATCAGAGACGATCAATTCAAACGCCTGAACAATCTTGTTACGGAGGTGTTGAACACCGATACAGAAAGTGGAAAGGAACTTACATTTCATCTCCCACGCAACGGTTGGTTTTACATTCAATCCCCGGAAGGCGCGGACATGATTCTTGACGGCAAAATCCGGTTGACGGCACCGGAGATGTTCCAGAATCTCAATGCCGGGAAACATACTCTCAAAGCTGCCGGCGGAAACGGCAGAATCATTGTCCGTTCCATTCCCGAAATCCTCTGTTATCCCGTCACGGCGGGCGGCTGGCAGTTTGTAAAGAAACATGTCCTCGGCAATGTCACGACGATGAACCGCAGCGGGGAAAAGCTGACAGAGGAACAGATACGGGAAATACGGAAAACCGGCGCCGTTGTGATCGCCTCCTGCGGAGTCAAACAAACCGAAGATGCAATGCTCAAGGCGATGCAGTCCAACGATGCCCTGAAACACCCCGGAATCAGCGGTTTCACTTCGGATGAGTGCTTTTTCACCAACCCGCAGGTGCTCTCGAACTATGTCAAGGCGCTGACGAAATTCGATCCGAAAGGAAAACTGGTCTACACATGGATCGTCGGCAAACCGTCCACGATCCTCCATACGGATTTCATGTCGGCGGCGCTGAATGCTTCGGACGGGCGCGGACGCCTGCTTTATGAAGCCTACTGCATCCCCTACCCCACGGAGGAAGCGGAACGCACTTATCTTGATGATATGCTCGTCGCCACATTCCGGCAGTTCAAACAGTTCCACCCGGAAGCGGAAAAGGGCACGGATATCATTCTCGGAGCTTTCACCAAACCCGGTTATATGACATTGAACTCCATTTCCGAAGTCGATTACAAATGCGCCCTCGACATCCAGATGAACGTTCTGGCAAATCATCCGGAGTTCAGTCAGCTCGGCGGTGTCGGCTACTGGGGATTCAGCTATGCGGATGAGGAAATGATCCGCTGGGGATATGCCCTGCTCCGCCATTATGCGATTGAGGGAAACACGGAGCCGCTTTCAAAAAAATACGGATTCACGTATCGGCTTCCTTTCCTGAAGAACTGTGATTTTGAGTCCGGGCTGGAGCACTGGAACACAAAAGGAGCGGTATCTTCCGATTCCGCCGCAAAGATCCGCTACGGAGGCAAAAACCAGAAGCGCTGGGGCGGGACGGGCAACACTTTCTGCCGTTTTACGAAAAAACCCGATGCAACGGCTGAAATCAGCCAGACGGCAAAAGGGTTGACACCCGGCAAATTGTATGCTCTCCATTTCATCACCGCCGACCTGAAAGACATCAAGGCAAACAAAATCGCGCCCAGACGCTACGGCATCGACGTCACTCTCAAAGGCGCAGAGGTTCTGCCTGAAAAACGTATGCTCTCCGTCAATGCGGGCAACAAGCGGGACGTGGCGTATATCAATCATCATAAACTCATTTTCAAAGCCAATGCCCCGGAAGTGGAAGTGATTTTCGACAATGCCAAAGCACAGGACGGCGAGGAACTGATTCTGAACTTCATCCAGCTTACGCCTTATTTTAATCACTGAATTTTAATCACTGAACTTTCCTGTAACAGCCGCAGATCTGTCCAGAGGATGTGCGGCTGTTTTCTCTGTTTCCGCCGGGGTTGCATTTTTCCACAGCAGATGTAAGTTACCTCAAAAGACGGAGACTTTTATCTATGATCATCAGCGCAAGCAGACGCACGGACATTCCGGCGTATTACGCCAAATGGATGCTGGAACGGCTGAAAGCCGGAGCGGTCTCCATCCGCAATCCGTTCAACCCGAAGCAGTTCAAAGAGTTCCCCCTCTCCCCGGACAAGATTGAATGCATCGTATTCTGGACAAAAAATCCGGCTCCGATGCTGCCGCTGCTCCATGAGATCGACGCCATGGGATACCGTTATTATTTCCAGTTCACGCTGACGCCTTATGACAGAACAATCGAAAAATATCTGCCGCCGAAAACCGAACTCATCCGCACATTCCGGCAGCTCTCGGAGCAAATCGGGAAACAGAAGATCGTCTGGCGCTATGACCCGATTCTTTTCACCGCAAAGTATGGAGTCGCGGAACATATCCGGTGTTTTCAATCTCTGGCGGAACGGCTGGCGCCTTATACGGAGCGCTGTGTCATCAGCTTTCTTGACTTCTACCGGAAAACGGAGCGGAATATGGCGGAATGTCCGGTCATCCGTCCCGGCGAATCAATGATCGCGGAAACAGCCGGAGCGTTCAAAAATATTGCGGAAAAATATGCGCTTGAACTCTGTTCCTGCTGCGAAGGGCTGGAGCTGTATGGAATCCGTTCCGGCGCGTGCATCGATCCGGAGCTGGTGGAAAAGCTGACGCTCAAGCGTCTGCCGGCAAAAAAAGACAGGAGCCAGCGTCCGCTCTGCAACTGCGCACCGAGTGTGGACATCGGCAGTTACAACACCTGCGGCAACGGCTGTATTTACTGTTACGCCAATACAAAACCGGTACAGAAAAAAGGGACCTGACCGGTTCAGGTCCCCCACAGAAATTACTGTTGGATTTCCTTCGGCATGAAGAACGAGAAAATCACGAAAAGCAGTCCTTCCGCCAGCAGGACAATTCCCGTCACCAGAACCAGTTGCGCAAACGCGAAAACCGGCGCGAACAGCAGAAAGAGCCCGACCAGAATGCTCAGCAGGCAACTGATGATATTGAATGTTTTATTGACGGAGTCCGTGCTGATCGAAGAAGAAATTGAAATCCCGATCACGCCGGAGGACAGGAAGAATGTCGCAAGGCACCATGCGAGAAAGATGATTTCCGCGACCGGATTATACAGTAGCAATGCTCCGGCAACCGTCAGCAGAAAACCGTAAAAGAACCACGCCGTGCGCTTCTCTTCCCTCGTAAACGCGCTGATCATGATCCAGATACCGCTGAGCGCAATCAGGAATCCAGTAAGAAATCCCAGATTGATCGCAGTGAAAAACGGCTTGAACGCGAAAACCGCCCCGAAGATCATAACGACGACACCGCGCCAGAAAAGCCCCCACTTCGTAATGCCGCCGACGATGTCCTGCCCGAAAAAGATTTTGTTCCACATAATTTCCCCCTTTGTCATGTTGATTATCAGAACTGTATCCAAAAGATAACATCCTTTTCCGAAAATGCAAATATCTCCTGATGATTACGGCGGAAAAAGAATATCCGCCGATTACCGCTATGCGCCGGCGGGGATTTTTCTCAAAGAGAAAAGAAATATTTCAAATCCCCTGTTGACAATCGGGAGAACGCGGTGTATCTTAACAGCCATATTTGTAGAATGAATATAAAAATAGTATTTTCAATACCCTAAACCATATAACCGAATGTTAAGGAGATAACACTGATGTCCGGGAAAAAAATCACAGTAGACGGCAATTACGCCGCCGCGCATGTAGCTTACGCGTTGAGCGAAGTTGCTGCCATTTATCCCATTACTCCGTCTTCGACAATGGGCGAATACGTTGACGAGTGGGCGAGCCAGGGAAAGAAAAACATCTGGGGAAAAGAAGTTTCCGTCATGGAAATGCAATCCGAAGCCGGCGCCGCGGGCGCTGTGCACGGAGCTCTTGCCGCAGGTTCTCTGACAAGCACCTACACCGCTTCTCAGGGTCTGCTCCTCATGATCCCGAATATGTATAAGATCGCGGGCGAAATGCTCCCCTGCGTCTTCCATGTGACGGCGCGTTCTCTCGCCTGTCAGTCTCTCGCAATCTTCGGCGACCATTCCGACGTCATGGCATGCAGGAACACCGGTTTCGCGCTGACCTCCGCAGCTTCCGTCCAGGAAGAAATGGACATGGCGCTCGTCGCCCACCTCGCAACCCTCAAGAGCAAGGTTCCGTTCCTCTCTTTCTTCGACGGTTTCCGCACCTCCCATGAGCTTCACAAAATCGAAGAAATCTCTTACGAAGACATTGCAAAACTCGTTGAGCCCAAATACATCCAGGAGTTCCGCGACAGAGGCATCCGCCCTGAAAAACCGATCTGCAAAGTCGGCGCCCAGAACCCCGACGTCTACTTCCAGGGACGCGAAACGGTCAACAAGTTCTACAACGAACTTCCCGCAATCGTTCAGGAATACATGGACAAAGTCGCCGCCGTCACCGGCAGACCGATGCACCTTTTCGACTATGTCGGCGCACCTGATGCCACCGACATCATCGTTTCCATGGGTTCCAGTTGCGAAACCATCGAAGAAACGATCGAATACCTCAATGCGAAACGCGGCACGAAATACGGACTGATCAAAGTCCGCCTGTACCGTCCGTTCTCCGTGGAAGCGATCAAGGCGCTCGTTCCGGCGACAGCCAGGAGAGTCGCGGTTCTCGACAGAACCAAAGAGCCGGGCGCAATCGGCGAACCTCTGTTCCTCGACGTCAAAGTCGCCCTCGAAGGTATGGGGCTCAACATCATCGGCGGTCGTTACGGACTCTCCTCCAAGGAGTTCACGCCGTCTATGGTTCTTGCGATTTACAAACACCTTGAAAAAGGCGGCTTCCACGGCTTCACGGTCGGTATTGACGACGACGTCACCAACCTCTCTCTCAAGATTGAGGAAGAGATCACAACCGAGCCGGAAGGCACCACGAACTGCATGTTCTGGGGTCTCGGCGGCGACGGAACCGTCGGAGCGAACAAGAGCTCCATCAAGATCATCGGCGACAACACCGACAAGTATGCCCAGGCTTACTTCTCCTACGATTCCAAGAAATCCTACGGTGTGACGGTATCCCATCTCCGTTTCGGCGACAAGCCGATCAAGAGCACCTACCTCATCACCTCTCCTGATTTCGTCTCCTGTTCCAGCGCCTCCTACATCGGGCGCTATGATCTCCTCAAGGGCATCAAGGAAGGCGGAACATTCCTGCTGAACAGCCATTACAGCAACGATGAAGTGTTCTCGAAGCTGACCCGCGACATGCAGGAAACGATCATCAACAAAAAGATCAAGTTCTACAACATCAACGCGGAAGCGATCATCAAGAGCCAGCCCGGTCTCCGCGGCAAAGGCGCGAACACCGTCATGATGGTGGCATACTTCAAGGTTTCCGGCATCGTTCCGTTCGACAAGGCTTACGTCGGCATGCAGGAAATGACGAAGAAGACCTTCAAGAAAAAAGGCGACGAAGTCGTCAACATGAACCTGAAACTGATTGATCTGGCTGTCGATGCCTGTCAGGAAGTCAAGGTTCCGGCGTCTCTCGACGGAGTGTCCTGCTACGTTCCGCCGCAGCTCATCAGCGACGATGCGATTCCGTTTGCGAAATCCATCATCAAGCCGCTGATGCACCTCAAGGGCGATGAAGTTCCGGTATCCGCGATGTCCGTTGACGGCACGCTTCCGACCGGCACAAGCTGTCTCGAAAAACGCGGTATCGCTCCGCGCGTTCCGATCTGGAACTCCGACAACTGCATTCAGTGCAACATGTGCACCATGTCCTGCCCGCATGCTGCAATCAGAGCCAAGCTCATCGATCCCAAAGATCTGGCAAATGCTCCGGCATCCTTCAAGACCATCGAGTCCAAACCGAAGAAAGACCCGGCTTACAACTTCAAGATCCAGGTCTATATCGAAGACTGCACCGGATGCGGTGTCTGCCTTGAGACCTGCCCGACCAAACCTGAAAAGAGAGCTCTCACCTGGTCCACACTCGAAAAAGAGCGTGCCGCCGGCGAAAATGCCAACGAGAAGTTCTTCGATTCTCTCCCCGACGATGTTCTCGGTTCTTTCGCTCCGACGACCGTCAAGGGCGCCATGTTCAAGAAACCGCTGTTCGAATTCTCCGGCGCTTGCGCGGGATGCGGCGAGACACCGTATGTCAAACTCATGAGCCAGCTCTTCGGCAGCAATATGATCATCGCGAATGCGACCGGATGCTCCTCCATCTACGGCGGAACATTCCCGACCATTCCCTATACCACAACCAAAGAAGGCAGAGGACCGAGCTGGGCAAACTCCCTGTTCGAAGACAACGCCGAATTCGGTCTGGGCATGAGACTTTCCGTGGATCAGAACCGTGCGCTTCTCAAGCTCAACGTGGAAAAGGTTCTCGCATGTGAAAATGCCTGCGATACCCTCAAGAACGTTCTCGGCAAAGCAATGGAACTCTGGGATTCCAAAGGACCGGAAGCCGTTGCCGCGCAGAATGCCGTGAAAGCGGCGCTGCCGGAAGCCATCAGGAACGCCTGCCCCGAAGGCAAGGTCATTCTTGAAAAGATCCAGGAACTTCAGGACTACTTCGTCGACAAGTCCGTCTGGATTCTCGGCGGCGACGGATGGGCGTATGACATCGGTTACGGAGGACTCGACCACGTCGTGGCTTCCGGACGCGATGTCAATATTCTCGTCCTTGACACGGAAGTTTACTCCAACACCGGCGGACAGGCTTCCAAGTCCACCCCGATCGCGGCTGTTGCGAAATTCGCGACAGGCGGTAAACACCTTGCCAAGAAGAACCTCGGCTTCATGTGCATGAGCTACGGATATGTCTACGTCGCCTCCATCTCCATGGGTGCGGACAGACTCCAGACACTCAAAGCCTTCCAGGAAGCGGAAGCCCACAAGGGACCGTCCATCATCATGGCATACGCTCCGTGTATCGCACACGGCATCGATATGAGCAAGACTCAGGTCGAGCAGAAGCGCGCCGTGGATTGCGGTTACTGGCCGCTCTACCGCTTCAACCCGAACAACGGCGACAAACCGTTCACATGGGATGCCAAGGTCCCGACAGGCAACTTCCAGGAATTCATCCGCAGCGAAGGCCGTTACAAATCCCTTCTCAAGACAGCGCCCGCCGATGCGGAAGAGCTGTACAAGAAAGCGGAAGCGGACGCCGCGCGCCGTATGGAATTCTACAAGCAGGTCGGCGAACTCATGAAGTAATCTGAATCAGAGTTGCTTCTCAAGCGCACCATCCGCAAGGTGGTGCGCTTTTTTCATTTCTCATTCCCACGAATATGTCTGTTCTTTCCCCTTTTTTTCGTGTCTGTCAAAAAAAACTATCTTTTTATTAAAAAATATTCTTTTGTAGTCTTGACAATCTTTCATTTTTGATTATAATTAATACAAGAACGAAAGGTGGAT
>ERZ1034917.241-NODE-241-length-52955-cov-15.365142_pt1 | contig 52955 bp, 40 predicted proteins | sample MGYA00520605_ERZ1034917 | MGnify/ENA primary metagenome ERZ1034917 (study PRJEB33766, sample SAMN09781784) | gut metagenome | biome: gut microbiome | host: Homo sapiens | place: Madagascar | study: EMG produced TPA metagenomics assembly of the PRJNA485056 data... | reverse complement strand
GCTGCGCGACGCCGGCGCCACCGAGGTGCACATGCGCATCGTCAGCCCCGAGGTCATGTGGCCGTGCTTCTACGGCATCGACACCGACACGCGCGACCAGCTGATCGCCGCGAACATGACCAATCAGGAGATGTGCGAGTGGATGGGCGCCGACTCTCTGGCGTTCATCAGCCTGCAGGGCCTGCGCGACAGCTTGCCCGACGTGCGCACGCCGGGCTATTGCGAGGCATGCTTCTCGGGCGAGTACCCCGTGGACATCCCCGCCTACACCGCGCGCAACAGCTTCATGACCAAGGCCGACTTTGCCGCCGCCTACGAGAAGGAAGCGAAAGAAGCCGAGAACACCCAGGTCAGCGTCTAGCAAACGCAAGCGCGCCGGACAGTTCGGGGACGTAGCACTAAGTGTCCGGCTTTAGATGGTCCACCGTCTGCGTGAGCAGGGGTGAACCAGGTGACGCTTGGGGGACGTAGCACCAAGTGTCCGGAGTTGGCGGACGGGAACGGGTCCCTGATCGCGAACATGCGAACAGGGGACGGAGGTGTGTTCACCGTTCGCGGTTCGCAGTTCGCGGTTCGCGGAACCGGACAGATAGGGGTGCGTCCCCAAATGTCCGGAGTTTTGGCAGGTTAACGGTGCGGGAGCGCTGGTCGCGGGGTCGGCCGGGTTCCCGCCTTATCAGATAAGGAGCATCCAGTGACGAAGCAGGAAGTTACGTACCAGGCAGCAGGCGTGGACACCGCCGAGGGCGCGCGCGCCGTCGACGCCATCAAGGAGACGGTGCACTCCACGTATCGCCCGGAGGTCGTCGGCGACATCGGCGGCTTCGGCGGCCTGTTCAGCATCGCGGCGGCCAAGGACATGGCCGAGCCGCTGCTGGTTTCCGGCACCGACGGCGTGGGCACGAAGCTCAAGGTTGCCCAGCTGGCCGGCAAGCACGGCACGGTGGGCATCGACCTGGTGGCCATGTGCGTCAACGACATCCTGGCGTGCGGCGCAGAGCCCTTGTTCTTCCTGGACTACATCGCCATCGGCAAGCTGCGCAAGGAGCATGTGGCCGAGGTCGTCGCCGGCATCGGCGAGGGCTGCCGTCAGGCCGGTTGCGCGCTCATCGGCGGCGAGATGGCCGAGCACCCCGGCGTCATGGACCCCGACGACTACGACCTGTCCGGCTTCACTGTGGGCGTGGTGGACAAGCCGAAGATGCTCGATCCCGAAAGCGTGTCCGAGGGCGACGTGCTCATCGGCCTGGCATCCTCGGGCCTGCACTCCAATGGCTACTCCCTGGCCCGCAAGGTGTGCGTTGAGAGCAAAAGCCGCGAAGAGCTGCTGGCGCCGGTGGAGGCGCTGGGCGGCCAGTCCGTGGCCGACGCGCTGCTCACGCCTACGCGCATCTACGTGAAGCAGGTGCTCGGCACGCTGAAGTCATGCCCGGGCGCCGTGCGCGCGCTGGCCCACATCACGGGCGGCGGCATCTCCGAGAACCTCAACCGCGCGCTGAACGAGCGCGTTGACGCGCAGGTGGACCTGGGCACCTGGCCCGTGCCGGCCGTGGCGAAGTACGTGTGCGACGCCGCCGAGCTGTCCGAGCCGCAGGCGCTCAAGACGTTCAACATGGGCGTGGGCATGATCTTGATCGTGGACCCTGCGCGCGCTGAAGAAGTCGAGGCTGCTCTGGCCGAAGCCGGCGAGAAGACCTATCGCGTCGGCCGTATCATCTCCGGCACCGGCGAGGTGCAGTACACGGGCGAAGGCAACCTGTACGGGTATCAGGGGTAAAACGCAGCGTTAGCCTAACTGCAAACGAAACGCTCCTCCACCGAATCGGCGGGGGAGCGTTTCTCTGTATTTGAGCGCAGATCCAGCGATTATCAATATATAGAACGTATGTACTATACCTGTTGTACTAGCGAAACCAGCGAAGTCCAACGCGGGCGGAGCTTCGACCTGTATAGGAAGAGGCGATGCCTTATGCTGAAAGAAATTCTGAGTTTCATCTTGTCGGTTTTACCGAATTGGTTGGCGGTGCTTCTTATGGCTGTCGACCTTTGTGGGCGGAAGAAAAATAAGCGAGTGGACGAAGTCCAGGAGAAATAATAGGGGCCGGTTGCAGCCGGCCCCTAAATTCGCAAGTACTGGCTCCGCCCGTGACCGTTAATCCCACCGGGCTCCGCTGGTACATTCTCATCTTATCATGCTCGTTGTATTCGCGCGAGGGCGATTTTGTGGCAATCCCTATAACCAGTCATGCTAGCGCATAAGCGTTGCGGCGTCGTTCGCTCTCGTGCCCGAGGAGCGCCAGGCGGCTCAAAAGGCCGCGCATGCGGCCTTTTTTGCGATGCTCAGACGCTCGTGCGAATCGGGGTATTTTCGTAAAAACCCCTCACTATTTTCGGGTTATAGGGGCATTTGACCTGCGGAAACGGCGCGTTACCACGACTCCTCCGCTTACGAGGAAATCGTCGCTCGGGGGTGTTTTCGACTTGCGGTGTGCGCTACAATCCCAATCGTTGCGAAAGCAATCTGCTCGTCTTGAGCGTTTCTGGTTTCTCCCATCGGGCATGGTCATGCCTCGATGCTCGATATGTTTCCCCATTGTTGTGGTTATCGTCGCGAAGTGGCGACGTTGTCCCCTGTGCCGTATGCGTTGGGGCGGTTTCATCGTGCGCGATTGCGCTAGGAAGGGAAGAGGAAATGCTCGTTTCGCAGTTCACGAAAGAACGTCTTGGCGCGGCGTCGGCTGTCGTCGCTTCGTTGGAGTGTCGTTTCGGCACCTCCTATGTCGCTTCCGACATCGTCATGGCCGCCGGGGCCGACAGCGCCATCAACGCATTTATGGATGCGGTGCTTAAGCCCGAAGACGAAGTGATCGCCTTTACGCCTTGCGGCAAGACGTATCGCGCGCTCATCGAGAATCGGGGCGCTCGCCTGGTCGAGGTCCCGCTTGATGAGGAAACGATGCTGCCCGACTTCGTCGCGCTCGAGTGCGCGCTCACCCCGCGCACGAAGCTGGCCATCGTGAGCACGCCGAACGATGCGAGCGCTATGGCGTATCCGGAAGCTGTCGCCGACGGCATCGCCGGCGCGCTGTTCCGCGCTCAGCGCGCGTTCGGCCATTCGATCATGCTGCTTTCCGACGAGGCTCATGGCGATATGGCGAACGGCGACACGCAAAACCCTTGGTGGCCCGCTTTCTATCGCAATTCCGCGGTTGTGCGCTTGTCCGACGTGTCGGCTTCCGTCGCCGGGGAGCCTACTGGCTATGTTGCGCTGACGCCGGAGATGGCCGATCGCGGCGACGTTATCGCCGGCATCCGCCGCGCGCTTCGCGAGGCCAACGCCGCGTACGCGCCCGCCATGGCGCAACGCGTGACGGTTCTGCCCTCAGCGACCGCTTCCCCCGTCCCGTTCGCCGCCCGCTTCGCCTCTTAGCGCACAAGGTTGCGCTAGGGGCGGGAAACCCCTGATAGCGCTAATCGCGGCTTCGAGGGCGTCGGATTTGATGCGAATATTGCTATGGCCGTCGCCCTCGACCCTTCCGTTCACTATTGGATAGCATCTTTCGTTTAAGTTTGCGCGCGTTAGTTTTTTAGGCCCAGTTAGCTTTTTCAGCACGCGTTAGCTTTGTTGGGTTCCGTTAGCATAGTTTGCAATCGTTAGTATTAATGCATTAGCAAAAGGGCTGCCAAGAGTGCTTGGCAGCCCTTTCTGCATCGAGCGTTGCTCGCTAACGGTTCGTAACAAGCGGAAAGCGAGACAGGACGGCTTTCGCCTGGTTACGGCACGGTATCCTCGCGGGTGAACAGGGGACGGAGGTGTGTTCACGCTTCAAGGCGTTCAGCGCAGGATTTTGCGAAGTGCCAGTGAGCGACCTTGCGAGAGTTCTTGGGGCATGGTACAAAACCCTTGGCGGCTTAATGCTGCCTCCAAGTGCCGGGGGAGCCCCCCGGCTTTTTTATCGGAACTAAAGTGGGCTCAGCGGCTTATCAGCCGTCTTGAAATTGCGAACCCCACGGAGGCGCAGTGCAAGCGCGCCGGGCGATGGGGTAATTCTATCGGGCGATCGACGAGGCGGTTGCGCCGGACAACGAGCGCGCTCTTACCGCCTTCCGCTAGCGCGGTATGATTGTGAGCTTCCCACGCATCGCGTGTACGAAGCGCGACGGGTCCGATAGATTCCTTGCAACTTGCTAACTATTTGTCAAGTTAGTTAGCAAGTTAGCTAATCTGCGGTAATAGCGGGTGAATCGCGGTAGCGGTAATCTGCGTGCACTCGGTGCAAAAACTAGGGCGCATCCGACTTCGCGGACACGCCCTTACAAAACCAAGTGGTTTTTCCAGCAAGGACATCATAGCAGTGTAGAGGGTCAGAAGTTGAACAGGGGACGGAGGTGCGTTCACACAACGCGTGAACGCACCTCCGTCCCCTGTTCAACAAATTGTCGCTCATCCAAACGGGTCCATGGCTTAACATGGTTCCAGTGAAACAGTCCTTGCGGACTCTACGTGAGGCAGGGACAAAGGAGGGTCGCTGGAGTAACCAGCGGCCCTTTGATTGTTGATAGCCTAGAACTCGCCGTTAACGGCGGGGGGAGTGCTACGACGCTCTTTAGGATTCGTTGCCCCACGCTAAATACATCGCTTGCCGCTTAGCTGGCCAACGACGTCTACTCATTCCGTGGCAAATAGCGTTGTCTTGCCGCAGCTTTCGCATGCTGCGCGATAATCTGCTTGATCAACGAGCAATGAAAGCGGTCTCACTATGACGGAAAGCGCAATCGACAGATACCTGCGCACAGGTTCCCTCGAGCAATCCAGCTGGCGCAGCGTTGTCCTCTTCGGCAAGAACACCGCCTCCTACAAGTTCGCCCTCGCACAGTCACTCATGGAGCTTGCGCAGCAGGGGCGCGACTCCGTCACGCTCGACGAGCTCGCCGTCCCGTTCTCGGCGCGCATCTGCGAGCACGCCAAGACGGCGCCGCGACAGTCGACCAACCGCTCGAACAAGTTCCTCGACGCGTGCCTTGGCTTCAACGCGGGCACGGTCACGCTTGACGAGCTCACGTCGGTCACGGTGCAGAGCGGCTTCCGCTACGTTCTCGACGCCTTCCACGTCGTCAACGCCGGCCAGGTGCCCATGACGTTCTTCGAGAAGGACTTCACCCGCGGCTCCAAGCGCCTGATCCTCGCCGACGACCTCTTCGACCTCGCAAACTCGCCCGAGGCTTCCAACATCGCGCAGGAGACCGAGTCGCGCTGGAACCTCGTGGAGACGGCATGGGAGCAGGGCGTCTCCACGAGCCTGCTGCGCATCTCCTACGACGAGCTCGGCCAGGCGTTTGTGGCCGAAAGCGGCGCCCGAAGGAAAGACGTCACCTCGGCCCGCGGCTCGCTCGGCGGCTACCAGAAGGGGCATTGCTTCTACTGCTACGCGCCCATTGACGCCGCCGACGGCATCGGCCCGACGGGCGCCGAGTGCGGCCTCGTCCTGCCAGGTCGCACTGAAGCGCCCCTCTGCGACGTCGACCACTTCTTCCCGCTCGCGCCCGCATCGCAGGTGCCCGACGTCAACTGGGACGGCGTGTGGAACCTCGTGCTCGCATGCCCCGATTGCAACCGCGGGACCGGCGGCAAGTTCGCGCGCATCCCGGCCATGGACTACCTCGAGCGCCTCAACCGCCGCAACGAGTACCTCATCGGCAGCCACCACCCGCTTCGGGAGACGCTCATCGCCCAGACGGGCGCCACGCCGGAGGCGCGCTGGAACCATCTGAAGAAGGTTGATAAGGTGGCAAGCGACTACTTGCCGGGAGAGCGCTGGCGCACTGAACAGCGCGAGGCCCCCGCGTTCTAGGAGGAAAGAAGTGAGCAAGGTGACCGAGGAGACCATAGGCTACTACGACGCCAACGCTGCGGGCTTCGTGGCGGATACCGCCAGCGTCGAGTTCGGCGCGCTCCAACGCGAGTTCGTGCGACGTTTGCCCCAAGGCGGCCGCATCCTAGACCTCGGCTGCGGCTCGGGCCGCGACTCCCTCGCGTTCCTCGAGGCGGGCTTCGCGGTCGATGCAGTGGACGGCAGCACACAGATGGTTCAAGCCGCGTGCGCGCTCACCGGCCTTCCCGTAGCGCACGCTTTGTTCAACGACTACGAGCCCGAAGGCCTCTACGACGGCATCTGGGCGTGCAGCAGTCTGCTCCACGTGCCGGCGGCCGACCTCGGCGGCATCGTTACCAAGTACGCCCGGGCCCTCGCACCCGGCGGCGTCTTCTACCTCAGTTTCAAACTGGGTTCCCACGACGGTATGCGCAACGGCCGCTGGTTCACCGACCTCGATGAGCCGGCATTCCGCGCCCTTGCCGCAAAGGTCCCCGAGCTCGAAATCGACCGCATCGACGTGACAAGCGACGTCCGCCCGGGCCGCGCCGACGAGAAGTGGCTCAACATCTGGTGCGTAAGGGTATAGGAAATCGCATTAGCCCAGGCAATGAGCTCCTCTAGTACGAAGAACCTTGTCGAGGTACTCGATAACCATGCGTGCGGTCTCCTCGTTCACCTCGTTGGTATCAATGCACAATTTGGCATGGACTAGGTTCCTCTTCTTTCGAATCTGGTGCGCCATGTCCGCTTCTTTCATCCAGTGGGGTCTCTCGAGATACTTGATTTCGTTAATGTAGTCGATAAGGTCGGCGCGCCTCATCCTGCCGTTCTTCCTATCCCTGACTAGGTAGTCTTCCTCGAAGTAGTTGACGTGATTGATTTCGGAGATCCAGTCAATGAGAACCGCCTCGAGAATAGAGCCAGCGAGGATAATAGCTGCCTTATAGGCGCCGTGGGAGAAGCATGTGTTGAGCTCCTCGATGTCCGAGGAGAGGAAGGAGCGCAGTTGCCCCTCGTTGTACGCCTGGATTTTCTCGGCAATCTCGGCGTCGAGAATCTCTTCCGTCGCGGAGGGCTCCGCTCCCTTCAGGCACTCGAGGTCCTTATAGTCTCTCGAGGCATGCCCGGATAGGATGGCGTATTCGGAAAGATAATACTTCTCGTCCATCGTCGGCTTGACAACAGGGAAAGCGCTGAGATCACGAAGCGTCAGATGCTTCATGATGATCCCGCCTGCCAGCGAAGATAGAGCCTGCTTCGCGATGTCGCTGGAAAGGTAGAAGCAGAGATACTCCGGCGATATCCCGGTAGTGCGGATGACGGCCATGCTTGTGCCCGCATAGACAGGCTCGTCGCCGTCGCGGTCGAAAACGATGGCGCGATTTTCTTCGCCCACCAGGCACATGACAATGTCACCCTTGCGAAGGGGCACGGTCGTCGCTTCGCCCCGCTCCAATGAGTCCAAATGGACTGGGAACTTAATATTCCTCGGCCTGAGAACCAGGACGTTTCTACCCGCGTCCGTCACTTTTCGTGGCATGAGGATTTCAGCAACTTCCGACAAGGCGGTTGTCTCTGATTTTTCGAGTGTTCTTCTTATCTCGCGGTTACGGGGGGAATAAAAGGCGGGTGTGAACCTCCCCTCGGCTAGGTCATGCGGAGGTATGCCGAAAAAGGCCCCAAGCCCTGAGGGGCAATTTGGGGACCTTCCGTTCGAGTAGTCCTCAACAGCCTGAAGATATGTTTGGAAATCGTCGCTGAATCGATCGACTGGAATCTTGCAGAGATCCCGGCCTCCGCGCGGTCCACGCGCTTTGGCAACCAAGGGCTTCTTAAGCTTGAGCGTCGAGAATCGACACTCTTTGAATCCTTGACGTGCGAATACATAGAGCACCAGAAAGAGCGAGGTTCCCGACATAATTTCGCCAAGCTCAAAAACGCCGCGCAGGAGATAACCATCAGGAATGAGATCGTGCTTTTTCCCGGTATCGAAGAAACCTCGGGCGCCGATGAAGGCGTATTCGTCAGATTCGTCGGAAAAAACCAAGTCAACGAGCTCGTCGTGGGTCCCGGAAACGAGAAAGCCCTCGCGGTCGCTTAAGCACTTCTTTAAATCAATCACGTCGACCGCCGCCTATTCGTTCTTCTTGAAATTCTCTGCCTGCTCCATGACCTTCTCGAAGACTTCCTCGTCCCACTCGGGCGGATAACCGTTCTTGTAGAGCAACACGGTGAGGTCCATGTTGAGCTGGCTTTTGATGTCGTCGCGCGTCGACCAGTCGGCGTATTGTGCCTTGTCGTTTACGAGTTTCGAAATCTCTTTTGCAAGCGCGATGCACTTCTCGTCGTTGAAGACAAAGCCGTGGTCGTCGCGCACTTTCACCAAGATGTCAAAGAATGCCTTCTCCTCATAAGTGACACCCATCCTCTCAAAAGAGCTCTTGTCTTCCTTGAGATCGCGAAGAATGTCAATTAGCTGGTCGCTCAGGTTGTCAACAAAATCAGATACGACCTCGCTCGTAAAGGTAAGGTTGTCGCGCGAGTTGTAGGCGTCGACCACCTTGCGGAGGCGCTCGTCGAACTGCTGCGCCTTCACTTTGTTGGTGCGTCCGTAGTCCTTGATCGCGCGCTTCACAAGTTTCATCAGGGCGTTGAATTTGGTGATAGGCATCTTCATTGCTTTAAGCTCGGCAACTGCCTCTTCGCCGAAGAGGTCCTCGGGACCGTCGGCGTCAATAACGCTCTCCACGCCCGTGCAGCTGATCGCCTGCCGCACCATCTCCTCAACGACCTCGTTCATCATCTCGGCGTCGGGCGCATCGCCCTTGGTCTGCTTGTAGACAATGGAGCGAATCGCCAGGTAAAACTGGGACATCGCGGTCTCGCGGTCGGAAAGCTCTCCCGAGGGGAAGCAGATCTGGTACGCGGATTTCAGGATGCGCGTGAGTCCCATGAATCGCGTCTGAAGCTCCTTCGAGAGCTGCACGTACTCGGCAGCCCTGTTCAGGCATCCGAGGCGCTCGAGAGGATCGCCCGTATGGAAAGCGCTAGAGTCGAAGTTGGCCATGAGTTCATCAATCATGGCCAGGTGGTTACGGAAGATGCCAAGGGCGACGGTCAGATCGTCAATGGCGCCGGAGTCATCGCCGCCGTAGGTCTTGAGCGCCTTCATTATGTTCTCTTTGATGCCGATATAGTCGACTACAAGCCCTTGGTCTTTGCCCTCGAACACGCGGTTTACGCGGCTGATGGTCTGCACCAGAGTATGGCGCTGCAGCGGCTTGTCGATATACATAACGGCGAGCGAGGGAACATCGAAGCCGGTGATCCACATGTCGCATACGACGGCCACTTTGAAGTTCGAGTCGTTGTTCTTGAACTGTTTGTCCAGCTTCTTGCGCCATTCCTTGTTGCCGCAGGCGTCGAAGAGGTCCCTCGGGTCGTCCTTGCCGCGCGTAGCCACGATGTTGATCTTTGGCAGCGCCTCGAGCTCCTCCAGCTGCTCGGGCGGAAGTTTGCTCTCGTCCTCGGCCTTCTTCGACACGCCCCATTCGGGCCGTATGGATAGGATGGCGTTGAGCAGGTCAAAGGCATGGGCGCGGTTAGAGCAGACGATCATGGCCTTCTGTACCACACCCGGCTTTTCCCCGCAGAGGCGCTCGTAGTGCTCGACCATGTCGGCAGCTAGCTTCTTCAGGCGGTCGGGGTCGCGCAGCAGCACCTCCATCGAGCTCATGGCGCGCTGGCTCTCCTCGATGGCGTCCTCGGTCGAGCCCTCCTCGGCGCAGCGGTCGTAGTATTCCTGGATCTTCTTCGCCTCGTCTTCGGAGAGGAGCACTCGCGCCAGCCTCGGCTCGTAGGCGATGCGCACGGTTATGCCGTCGTCGCTCGACTCCTTCATGGTGTAACGGTCGACCACAGGGCCGAACACGGCGATCGTCTCATCGATGGGCGTGCCCGTGAAGCCGACGTAGGTCGCGTTGGGGAAGCCGTCGCGCAGGTATTTGGCGAATCCGTAGCGGGTGAAGGCACCTTCCTCGGTGACCATGAGTTTGGAGCCCACGCCTGTCTGGGTGCGGTGGGCCTCGTCGGAAATGCAGATGATGTTGCGGCGGTCGGAAAGGAGACCCATCTGCTCGCTGAACTTCTGGATGGTGGTGATGTAGACGCCGCCCGACTCCCGCCCGCGCAGCGTCTCCGCCAAGTCGTCGCGCGTCTCGATGCTGCGCACGTTCTCGTCGTGCAGGAACCGCTTCGCGGTCACGAACAGCTCGCTTGCCTGGTTGTCCAGATCCTCGCGGTCGACGATGATTACAATGGTGGGGTTACCCAGCTCCTCGCTGCGTCGAAGCATCATCAGGCGCGAGAGGAAGAGCATCGTGTACGTCTTGCCGCAGCCGGTGGCGCCGAAGTACGTGCCGCCCTTGCCGTCGCCCTCGGGGCGCAGGTGTTCGCAGATGCTGTCGAGCATCCTCGTCGCGGCGAAGTACTGCGGGTAGCGACAAACTATCTCGGTGGAGTTCTTGCTGTCGTCGGGGAAGAAGACGAAGTCGCGAACGATCGCCAGGAAGCGGTCGGGTGCGAACGCGCCCTCGACCATGGTGAAAAGCGAGCTGATGCCGTTCGACACCTTGTCGGCGTCGTTGGCCTTGTTCCAGGCGTAGAAATACGAGTACGGGGTGAACACGGTGCCGAACTTGCTGTTGGCGCCATCGCTGACCGCGGCGATGCAACAGTACTTGAGCAGGCTCGGGATGTCGCGCGCGTAGCGGATGGCGATTTGCTTCCACGCGTCATGGATGGTCTTATCCTCCTCGACGGCGGTCTTGAACTCGAGGATGGCGAGCGGTATGCCGTTCACGAAGCACAGGAGGTCGGGGCGGCGAGTGCGCACGTCCTCGACCGTGTATTGGTTCACGATGAGGAGGTCGTTGCTCGCGATGTCGTCGAAGTCGATGTACTCGATGTGAACGGCAGGCTTGTTTGCATCCTCGCGGAGAAGGGTATACCCCTCGTTGATGAGCCAGAACGCTCGCCGGCACCCGTCGTAGAGCGGGGTCGAGGGGATGCGCTTGAGCTCGCCCACAAGCGTCTGGAGCTCGCCCTCGGTCAGGTCGATATCGGCATAGCGGCGTCGAAGGCTCGACTTCAACCGGTCTTCCATGAGCGGCTCGTCGAAGCGGCGGTGCAGCTGCTCGCCGTTGGCATAGCTCCAGCGCACGCCGTTGGCGTCCTGCTGCTGGAACAGCTCGATGATCGCCTGTTCAAGCTCGTCCTCGGTGAACTTGCCGTTCTCGAATTTAAGGTCTGCCGCTTCCATACTTGCCTACTCTTTGTCGGTCGTTTCCTGGATGAGGTATGTGTCGAGGGCGCACGCCAAATTGACGGCAAGGTTTGCCATCGGGCCGCTCATCTCGTGCCCCGTCGCTCCTGAGCCATGTGCTGCCGCCTTGTTGCGAATGACGGGAAGAGACATGAGAACGCTGCTCCGGAAGGCCTCGGGCTTAAGGCCTTCCGGGAGGGGCAGCTTGCCGGCCTCGAGCAAACGCTTCGTAAGGCCGTTGGCAGCCACCGTCTCGGATTCCGAACCCAAGATGACCTTGAGAATGCTCTCGTAGCTCTTCTCGGCATTGATCACGGCTTCGGCGTAGTCGCCGCGTCCCAGGAAATCTATGGCCTTCCTCAGCTCGTCGTAAACCCCCTGGTAGAGGGTGTTCGCATCCTTGAGTTCCTTCATCTCGCTGAGGGCCTTAAGCTTAAGGTCCTGCTCGAACTGTCTGGGATCGATCTTGACCAGTCGCCCGTCAACGAGAAGCCAGGGGATGTCATGCTCGCGGAGCACCTTGTTGACCTCACCGCGGAAGCCGCCCTTGCCGTTTTCGGCGTCATCGGAAAGCTCCTCGTATTGGAGTTCTATGAGGTCGAAGAAGTGCGGTGTGTAAACGTTTGCAAGGGCGTGGATCTCGTCAAGGCCCGAACCCATGCGCATCATATCCAAGTCGACGACCCGATAATCGACATGCTCGTTGAGTTTGCTTATCGCGAGGTCAAGAGCATCTGTATCAACGGTGTAGCTATCGTAGCGATTCGGCTGAAAACTAATCGGCTCACGGAAGTCCTCCATGACGCGTGCGATTAGAACTTTAGCGTTATAGGGAACGCTGCTGCCGTCATCTCCACCAAACCAATTTGGCTCATCCTGAAACAGCTCCCCATAACGCTCAGAGAATAGGCGCTCCATAATTACCTCGACGCCTCCTCGATTGAGCCCCGAATAAGTATGGGGCATAAGTCCTTGAGCTGGGCTTTAAGTCGTTCGTTAATCGTAAGACGTGTGCGCCATGCCTGGTACAGCTTAGCCGCATACCGTTGCACGGCGATATCGGGCAGAGGGATGCGCACATCGCACATCTCGGCCCAGTCGAACGTTTCTCGTGCGCTGCCCCAAGAGTTGAAACGGGCGTAGCGATCGAACTCGGAACGGCCAAAGAAAAGCATCAGATAGCCGGGTAACAGCTTCTGCCCTGCGGAGTTCTTAACGTGGAAAACAGTATTGATTGCAGAAGTGATGTAAGTATCGTCTGTCTCGTTGAGCGCAATGGATATTTTTTCGCCGCGTCGCGAAGTGTCCGCAACATATGCGAGCTCATCTGGACAGATAATCTTGTAATTGCCTAGATTAACCCCGGTAAGATTTGCATTCGTTTCAATAACACACTTACTAACGGACAGTCCTCGGACGTCCTTTTCACCGTATACGCGCGCATTGTTTCGAGCATCACTCTGCTCGATATAAGGACCGATAGCCTCATGGCGCAGCTCTCGCATGAGCTTCTCAACAAGTGCGTCGCACGTCAGTTTAAGGTCATCGAGCCCCTGTTCGTAAGCCGTTGGTTAGCCAACATCGCCTCATAGATGGCAACATACTTCCGTTGCACTTCAATCGGCGGCAACAGGATTTCGGTTTCGCAAAAGTCTTCCCAATTGAAGAACTCTGTCGAACTGCCCCATGAGTTTTGAATAACGTAGCGGTCGTACTCGTTGCGACAAACGTACAGATAAAGCCAGTCAGGGCAAAGCTTACCTTCGTTAGCCACGCGAAATACAACATAGTCCTCGGTAACGATATGGGGCACATCGTCATAGTTGTACGTGATACTGAACTTCGACCCATTGCGTGAAGTCCTATGGTTAAAGAAAAATTCACCAGGCATCACTATTTGAAACTTTGTGAGGTCGCGAGAAGAGACGTCTGCCTTCGTTCGTATCATGAGCTTTTGGTTATTGACACCACGGACATCATCAATGCCATAAACAGCTTCGCTATTGGGGCGTTCAACAAGCTCTAGATAATGCCGCAGGCTAGCTTTAGTCAATTCCATAGCCGATACCCTCGAACGCGGCCTCGAGCATGGCCTGGGACTTCTTCTCGGTAGCTAAAAGCTCCTTCATCTCGGCCTGGATGCGGCTCATCTCCTTCTCGTAGTCGATGTCCAAATCGTGGTCGATGAACTCAATATATTTACTCGGCGTGAGCGCGAACCCATGACTCTCGATAGTGAGTCCATCAGAGTCGTCTCCCTTGATGTGTGCGGATTTGCAAAGCTCTGGTACGTCCTCGTAGCCGCCGTCGACGCAACGCCAGCTCTCGAAGATGCCTTTAACGCGAGCGATCTGCTCAGACGTGAGCACGGTCTTCTTCTTGTTCTTGTTCTTGTCGTACGTGTACTTCTCGATATTCTCGTCCCACGTGCGTAAATCCATGAACAGCACTTCGCCACGGCGGTCACGCAGCCTGCGGCCGGCCTTTTCGCCGGCCCCCTTGTTCATGTTCAGAATCCAAAGTGTCACCGAGATATCGGTGGTGTAGAACATGTCGCGAGGTAGCACGATTATGGCCTCGACTTTGTCGTTCTCGAGGATCTTCTGGCGTATAGCGCCCTCGTCGCCGTCGGCATTGAGGGCACCATTGGCGAGCAGAAAGCCCGCAACCCCATGGTTAACGTCGAGCTTAGAGAGCATGTGCAAGATCCACGCGTAGTTTGCGTTTGATACCGGAGGCACGGGATAGCCTGTCCAGCGAGGGTCCTTGGTAAGCTCATCCTCCCCGCGCCAATTCTTAAGGTTGAACGGCGGGTTGGCCATGATGTAGTCGACCTTCTTGTCCTTATGCTGGTCATTCTCGAAGGTCGAGACGGCTTCCTCGCCGAGGTTATTCGATATGCCGCGGATGGCAAGGTTCATCTTGCATAGGCGCCACGTGTCGGGATTCGACTCCTGGCCGACCACCGAGATCGCGCTGCTGTTGCCGTGGTGGCGTTCAACGAACTTGCGAGACTGCACGAACATGCCGCCGGAGCCGCAGCACGGGTCGTAGACGACCCCCTCGTACGGCTCGATGAGCTCGGCGATGAGCTGAACGACGCAGGCGGGCGTGTAGAACTCGCCGTCCTCCTTCGAGCTGCCGACGGCGAAAGTCTGCAAGAAGTACTCGTACACGCGCCCGATAAGGTCTTCCTCGTGGTAGCGCTTCTCGCTGATCTTGGCGATCTCGTCTATGAGCGACTTAATGGAACTCTTGGTTGCGCCGAGCGTGGCGAACAGGCCCAGAGGCAAGGCGCCCCTGAGCGAGGGGTTTGCCTTCTCCGCCTCGCTCATGGCGTTATCGATGATGGTTGCGATCGCGTTGTCTCCTGCGTGATCAACAAGGTAAGCCCACCGTGCAGGTTCGGGCAGATAGAATACGTTGACCGCGTTGTAGAAAGAAGGTTTCTCGAGGAATGCCGGGATGTCGCCGTACTGCTCGATGAGCTCCTCGCGACGATTATCAAACTTGTCACCAGCGAACTTCAAGAATACGAGGCTAATGACAGCGTCGCGGTTTTTCTCCATGCTGCCGACACTGCGAAGTGCCACACGGCAGTTCCATAGCACTTGCTCGAGCGTAAGCTCGGAATCCTTCTTCTTGGTGCTTTTGCGTGGCATAAGGCTCCTATGAGGTTGAAAGGCGGGAAGCGTAAGATAGGGGAACCAACCGCTCGTGAAAATCTTTTCGAATCAGTTTAGCATTCAACAGGACATAAAACCCATGATAGAAGTGGGTATATATGGTAAATGCGATGCAAATGGAGAAGCGAACGCGCTACGTGCTCTTTGTTGCCGAAAACAAGGGCACTATGGGTGCATTGGGGATCTTCGACATGGAGAACATCAAAATCGCTCGCATCAGGAAGCTCTTTTATAAGATGGGCATGAACGATGTGTTCTGCCACAATGGGGCAACGTACGAGGACTTGCTTGAAGCGATGGAGGGATGGATCGGGAGTTGACCATGAGCCACAAGGAGAATCAAGAGGAGGCAGAGCTGTCCATTTATGAGCAATCGTTGAAAATCGCGAGGGCAAAAGGCGGAGAAGCGAGAAGGAATGTCGCTCGACTGTCTGGCGAGGCCCGCTCATTCGATAGGCCCGATATTCTCATCACAGCCGAAGGTGGAAGAAGGATGGTCGGCATAGAGCACTTCCGTGTTGACCATCATATCGGGAGGGGCAAGAAGGTTGAATCTAAGTCTGCGAGGTTCTCTTCCGATGCAGAGCGGTTTCGAAAACGATACGAGGATGCAGCTCGTGGGGGTGCTTTGGCGGAAGGTGCTTACCAAGGGCTTGGCGATTTGATTAGTCGGGCGATACGGGAGCAATCGAACGCCTGCGTTGACGACATCAGCACTTCGCTCGACGCCGGACTGTTCGGTAAGGATGGTCGCGGGCATGTGTCCAAGCTCGATGCGTATCGCGAGAAAATAATGCAGATTGACGCCGATGCCGATATCCGGCTTGGATTCCTGATTGAATTCCATACGGATTTGCGCCAATGGTTCCTCAATGATGGCTTTAAGGAGACCAAGGTATCTCCAGGTCAGTTCCCAATAAGTTGCGAAGCCTATGAGCTTCTCAAGAAGGCATCGGCTCAAGTTGACTGGATCTTGCTTGCGTTTTGCCCGCTTTACGGCGATGAGGTAAGAGACGCTGCGATTATCAGATGCTGCAACGGCATGTTCGAAACGAGCGCCGCTCGACAAGGCATTATCCAGACACCATATCTAGGCCTTGGAAAAGAAACGGCTTTCGGAAGGCAGGATAGACAAGGAGAGGTTGAGTTCGGCGTCGGAAGCGACGGTGTTGACTATCTGGTCGAAAACACGTCCGAACAGATGGACGCCATCGAGTTGTTCAACAACGCGATAAGCGGAGCCGCCGAAGCGTTCAATCTGGCGCGGAGGGGAAAACCCTTTGCTGCGACGACATCCGTTCAGCTTGCCTACGACATAGCAAAAGACTCCTTGAAGCACAAAAACGGGAATGTTGAGCCGCAGGATGTCCTTAAGGCGATTGGCAGAATGGATCCGTCAGAGAAGAACGCGCGGATGGAGAACTGGCGGAAGCAGTGGCTCATCGATAACGTATAGCTCAGTTTTCGATTGATGCGGACGAGGCGCTTTGCGAGCCAACGATTTGATAGGAATGCAATGAAATACAACCTCGACAAGCTGAAGAAGGTCGATCTGCGCGACGTATGGCCACACGAGGCGCTTGACTTCACCAGGTGGCTCTCCGAGGAGCCCAACCTTGCCATACTGAGCTCGGCAGTCGGCATTGAGCTCGAGCTCATAGAGACCGAGTCGTCAGTGGGCTCGTTCAACGTCGACATCTATGCGCAGGAAGCCGGCACCGGACGCAAGGTGATCATCGAGAACCAGCTCGAGGACACCAACCACGACCACCTAGGCAAGGTAATCACTTACGCCGCCGGCAAGGGCGCTGAGGTCGTCGTGTGGGTGGTGGCACGCGCACGCGACGAGCACCGTCAGGCCATCGAGTGGCTCAACCAGCACACCGACAGCGATTTCGGGTTCTTCCTGGTAGAGATAGAGCTGTGGTCCATCGGAGACTCCTTGCCCGCCCCACGCTTCAATGTGGTCGAGCAGCCTAACGAGTGGACGAAGGCCATCAAGCTCAGCGAGGGCCTCTCCGAGACCGAGCGCGTCAAGCTATCGTACTGGACCAAATATCGCGAGTTAGCCCAGACGACACCTGAGTTTTTGAAGGCGTTCAACCCGCAGAAACCCTCGAAGGATCATTGGACCACGCTGCGCTGCGGCACGTCTGCCTACCATATCGCGCTTCTTATAGACACGCAGCACGGCCGCATCGGCATCGAGTTCTACGCACCTGACGACAAAGTAATAGGCCACAAGGCCATAGACAACACCGATTTGTTTGAAGAGCGTCTCGGTCTTACAGCTACGCCTTTTGACGCCAAGAAGGCTTCGGGGCTTCGTTTCTACAAAGACGGCTGCAAGATCAAGAACAACGAGACCGCGTGGCCAGGATTCATAGCCAAGCAGCTCGAGTGGGCTCTTGCCATGAAGCAGGTCATCGGCGAGTTGGGGCTGTAGGCGCTTACGCGTTTAGATGGTTCGCCGCGCTTCGCCTTCCGCTTTGCGCAGCGCATCCTTAGGGTCGACGTTGCGCAGTAGGCCGGGGTCCTCGAAAAGGCGGGCGCAGATCATTTCCGTGCGGTTCAATTCTCCGCCGTCTTCTCCGATGACGTTTTTGTAGAACCGCATCAGGAACGAGTCGTCGGGAAATATCTTCGCCGCTGCGTTGCGGTACTGCGCCCGCACCAGCGCATCGCGGAAGTAGCGTGCGTGCTTGGCGAAGGGGTCGTTCGCTACCTGGAACCCCAGGCTGTTCAGGTATAACTCCGAGAACACGGCGATGGTGCGGGTGTTCCCCTCGTAAAACGGATGGATTTGCCAGAGGAACGCGATGGTGTGGCAGAAGCGCTGCAGCTCCTCGTCCGTGAACGTTGTGTATGCCGCGGCGGCCTCGTTCGCGAACGCGCCGCGAAGGGACATCTCGTAGGTTAGCGGGTCGGCGTACAGCACGCTGTCGCCGTTGAGGATTTCCTCCTGTTTGATCAGGCGCTCGCTTTTGAACTGGCCGGGGTGGTATACCGCGGGGTCAAGGTCCTGGAACAGATACGCGTGGATGGTGGTGAGCATGTCGGGCGAAAGGAAGAACGCGCCGCGCGTGAGCAACTCGGCGATTCGCTGGCTTACCAGGTCGGCTTCCTTGCTTTCGCTGCTAGCCTCAGCGTTGGCGTATTGCTCGCGAATGAGTTCGCCGACTTCGTCGAGCCTCTTCTCGCCGCGTATATAGGCATGAGCTTGGTCGCGCAGGTAGTCGGATACCTTCAGGCCGTCAACGTCCTGAAGGCCGATGGCGACGGCCCAGTAGTGCCTACGCCGTTCTTCCGAAGTGTATTCGGAAGCCGGTCTATATTCGAAATCATCGTAGCTGTCTGCGGACATAACGGTTACCTGGGGTCACCCCGCTCCGCGTAGGAGCCCTTCCAATGATTGCGCCACAATCGCGAACGCTTGTGCGTTATCGCAACATGATAGCACGGCAACCGCCGGCACCGCCCGGATGCGCACTTGCTGCGCACGAACAGGGGGATGGAGGCGTGTTCGCGAAGCCTTCTCGCGATGAACAGGGGACGGAGGTGTGTTCACGATGGCCCTTTGCGTTCCCAAGCGCTCCCGCGTGAACATACCTCCGTCCCCCCCCGTTCACCCCCGCTGCGGCTTCCGCGCGCTCTTCCCTTCTTCTTCCCGGCTTGAATACTTGATGGCGCTTGCCGAGAGCGGGGGTTGGGCTTGCTGCCTGCACGTATACTGGTTGCATAGTGCGAATCGCGGGGCTGGTTGGGCGCCGCTTGATGAAAGGCTGTCTCGTGTCCGAAAAGTTGAAGATCGGCGTGCTGCTCTCCGGCAGCGGCACGAATTTCCAGGCCATCCTCGATGAGGCGGAAAAGGGCCTGCCCGTCGAGGTGGTGAAGGTGGTCGCGTCGCGTCCCGATGCGTACGGCATCGAGCGCGCCAACGCCGCCGGCATCCCCGTGCTGGTCATGAACCGCGAAAAGTACGCTGACCCCGAGGCGGCCGACGCGCAGATCGTGGCCGCGCTTCAGGAAGCCGGCGCGCAGTACGTGGTCATGGCGGGCTACATGCGCAAGGTCACGCCCGTCATGCTCAACGCCTTCCCCAACCGCGTGCTCAACCTGCATCCGGCGCTTTTGCCCTCGTTCAAGGGCGCGCACGCCATCGCCGATGCGTTCAACGCCGGCGTGAAGGTCACGGGCGTCACCGTCCACTTCGCCAACGAGGACTACGACAAGGGCCCCATCGTGGCCCAGGAGCCCGTGCGCGTGGCCGAGGGCGACACGCTTGAAACCCTGGAAGCCCACATCCACCAGGTGGAACACGAGTTGTACCCGCGCGTGCTGGGCTGGCTGGCCGCCGGCCGCGTGAGCGTCGACGCGGAGGGCAAGGTGCACCTTGCTGACTAAGGAAACGCTGGCGGGCATCGCCGCCGATCTGCGCGCGGGACGCGCGGTGGAGCTTTCGCCCGCCGACTTCCCGTGCTTTTCCGCCGAGGCGCTGAAGGGTAACATGCACGTTTCGCCCGATGACCTGGGGAAGCTTTCCGCCGCCCTCACCGCTGACGACGCGCCCACCTTCGAGCGCGCCGCCCGCGCCATGGCCGAGGGCGACCTGGCGTGGCTGGGCTTCAAGGTGGTGTTCGACCCCGCCGCCGCGCAGGCCAACACCGACAACGAGGTCACGAAGAAGTACGGCGACACCGGCTCGGCCGACGGCTCCGGCATGGTGTTCTTCTGCAACGACGCGAAGGAGATCGTCTCCGCGCGCACGCCCAGCCCGCGCGACGTGTTCCAGATGAAGGACATCACGCGCGGCCCCGGTATGCACAACGAGCAGTTCGACGGCCTGACCTGGCTTTCCGTGCCGCTGTTCGATCAGGTGCGCGTGTGGCTGCTCGGCGCCTCCGACGCCGCGGCCGAGGTGAGCGCGCTGGCCGCGCACGTGGGCTTCGCCGTCACCGCGGTCGACTACGACCCGGCGTACCTCTCGCCCGAGCGCTTCCCCGATGCCGAGCGCGTGCTGCTCGACGGCGGCAACTTCGACGAGCTGGACAAGCTCGCCCCCGCGCCCGGCGACTACGTGTGCGTGCTCACGCGCGGCCACATGTTCGACCCCGAGGGGTGCGTGTGGGCCGTCAAGCACAACGTGCATTACGTCGGCATGATGGGCTGCAAGGGGAAGAACTCCACCGTGCACGACCTGGTGCTGGCTCGCGGCGCCTCCGAGGCGGATTGGGAACGCATCAAGCGCCCCATCGGCCTGAAATTCGGCGCCAAAACCCCGGCGGAATTGGCTATCTCCATCGTGGCCGAGCTGGTCGATGTACGATATACGCAGCGCTATAGCCCCGAGGCGCGCGCGCGTCACGAGGAAAGCCTGGGCCGTTAGGGCCCGGCAGGCAACCCCGAAACAGGCATCTTGCGGGCGGCGCTTCGGCGCAAAGCCCCGCTTTGCGATAAGGAACGGACTTACAAGGAACGGTTCAAGGTAAGGAGAGAGCAAGTGGCAGATCCGAAGGTCAAGCGCGTACTCATCTCGGTGACGGACAAGACGGGCGTCGTCGAGTTCGCCCGCGCGCTGCATGACGAATTCGGCGCGGAGATCATCTCCACGGGCGGCACCGCCCGCGTCATCGCGGAGGCCGGCGTGCCGGTCACGCCCATCGACGAGGTGACGAAGTTCCCCGAGATGATGGACGGCCGCGTGAAGACCCTGCATCCCATGGTGCACGGCGGCCTGCTGGCCAAGCGCGACAACGCCAAGCACATGGCCGAGGCGGCCGAGCACGGCATCCAGATGATCGACATGGTGGTCGTGAACCTGTACGCGTTCGAGAAGACGGTCGAGTCCGGCGCGGACTTCGGCACCTGCATCGAGAACATCGACATCGGGGGCCCCTCCATGCTGCGCAGCGCCGCGAAGAACTTCGAGAGCGTCACCGTGGTCACCGACCCCGAGACCTATGAGGGCATCCTCGCCGAGATGCGCGCCAACGGCGGCGCCACCACGCGCGAGACCCGCATGGAGCTGGCCCTCGAGGTGTTCGAGACCACCAACGCCTACGACGGCGCCATCGCCGACTTCCTGTTCGACCAGGTCCAGGCCGCGCATCCGCATGAGCACGGCGAGGGTTGCGGCTGCGGCTGCGAGGAGGGCATCGAGGCCCAGGGCGAGTTCCCGCCCGAGTGCGCCCTGTATATGCAGAAGCAGCAGGACCTGCGTTATGGCGAGAACCCGCATCAGCAGGCCGTCTTCTACCGCGTGGACGAGTTCGCCCATGAGCACAGCCTGGTCAATGCCCAGCAGCTCAACGGCAAGGAGCTGTCCTACAACAACATCCTGGACACCGACGCGTGCTGGTCGCTCGTGCGCGAGCTCGACGAGCCGGCGGTCATCATCCTGAAGCACCAGAACCCCTGCGGTTCCGCCACGGCCGAGAACATCACCGAGGCCTACGACAAGGCCTTCGCCTGCGACCCGAAGAGCGCCTTCGGCGGCATCATCGCGGCGAACCGCCAGGTCACGCTGGAGATGGTCGAGCACATCAACGAGAACAAGCAGTTCGTCGAGGTGCTCATCGCCCCCGAGTACGAGTCCGCTGCGCTTGAGCTTCTGCAGCAGAAGAAGAACCTGCGCGTGCTGCGCACCGGCGGCATCGACGCCCCGGCTGCTGTCGAGGTCCGTTCCGTCGACGGCGGCGTGCTGGTGCAGGACGTCGATCACGTGTCCGAGGATCCGGCAACCTTCACCGTTCCCACCGATCGCAAGCCCACGGACGCCGAGATGCACGAGCTCATGTTCGCATGGCGCGTGTGCAAGGGCGTGAAGTCCAACGCCATCCTGGTGTCGCGCGACCATGCCGGCATCGGCATGGGCCCGGGCCAGCCCAACCGCGTGGACAGCGCGCTTCTGGCGTGCAAGCGCGCCCATGAGGCGTGCGAGCGCATGGGCGTGGAGCCCAAGGGCCTGGTGTGCGCGTCCGACGCGTTCTTCCCGTTCCGCGACAACGTGGACACGCTGGCCGAGTGGGGCATCACTGCCATCATCCAGCCCGGCGGCTCCGTGCGCGACGAGGAGTCCATCCAGGCGTGCAACGAGCACGGCATCGCCATGGTGTTCACCGGCCATCGCCACTTCCGCCACTAATTTGCGAAGCCGGCGAGCGGGGTGGGTGTGCGCCGTTTAGTGCGCGTGCGCGTGGTGCGCACGCGTGTGGTGCGCGCCCGCCCGTGCCGCCTGAGTCGCCGGCATTGTTTGCTCTCGCTGCGCCCGATGGGCGTGGGGAAGCGAAACCTATAAGCGGTCCGTCTTTTCGGCGGGCCGCTTTCTTTTGCGCTGATTTCGGCGAGTTCGTGCGGTTTTCGCGCCGGTTTTTTCTGACGAATGCGTGACATCCCCGGCGTTTTGGTTGTGCGGCGGGCATCGTCCCGTATAGTCGGCGTTATGAAGAAATCAGAAGCACTTAAAATACTGGGCTTGGCCGATGGGGCTAGCGACGATGAGATCAAGAAGGCTCATCGCAAGCTCGTCATCGCCCATCATCCCGACAAGTTCCCCCTGGACTCGAAGGAGCACGCCGAGGCCGAGGAGCTTACCAAGCAGATCAACGAAGCGCGCGACGTGCTGATCAACCGCAGCTGGTCGCCCGAGTTCGATCCGCGCCGCGACCCGCGTCCGTATGCGGGCAACCCCTATGCGCACCCGACGGGCTCGGCGGGGCAGGGCGGTGCGTCCGGTCAGGGCAACCCGTTCGACCCGTTCGCCGGCTGGCCGTTCGGCGACGCGGCTCAGGGCCAGACTACGTACGTGTGGACCAGCTGGGACGACATCTTCAGCGGTGCGGCTGGCTCGCAGCGCCCGGGTTCGGGGCAAAACGGCGCAGGTCAGCGCACCGGTGGCGTAGAATGGCCGTTCGGCGGCTTCACCGTGGAATACGACCCCTTCGACCCGTTCGCGCCGTTCCGCGCCGCAAGCGCGCCGCAGCAAACCGGCGAAGAGGTGTTCGCCCGCGCGAAGAAGGGCCTGCGCGACGAGGCGCTCATGGTCGCCGCCAAGGTGGCGGCGCTTGCGGTGCTCTCCATCGCCGGCTCTTCGGCAACGGGCCTGTTCCTGTACGTGATGGCCTCCATCATCTACGGCCTGTACAAGCGCATGGGCAGCTTGCTGGTCATGCTGCTGGTGCCCATCATGATCTTCGGCGCGCCGCTCATCTTCATGCTGGCGCCGCGCAACGGCTTCGTGGGCGCTCCGCTCACCGTGGCGTTTTTGGTGTCGGTGCTGTTCGACGTGCAGAACCTCCGCGACCGCATCCGCACGTATCAAGCGGCGAAGGTGGGGTTGTAGGGAAGCGTTGGGCTCGTAAGCTTGCGGGCGGCGTAGCGGTGTGAGCTTGCGGTAGGCGTGCGGCGCGGGTGATTGTGCTCGCGCTGCGCCGCTTTGTGCGTTTGCGCAAAGCTCAGGCCTGTGTGCCTGGAAGGCCGTTCGGTGTGCGCTAGCCGCCCAGGACTGCGTTCGCTAGGGCGAAGCCCAGTGCGGCGGCGCCTAGGGTTGAGCCGTAGGTGACGACCAGGTATGCGGCTGCTTCTCCGCGATGCCCTTCCGTAGCCATATCGACCGCCTCGCAGTTCATGGTTGAAAGCGTGGAGAAGCCGCCCAGAAACCCCATGGTCAGCGCTATATAGGCGGTTTGCCCCAGCGCGGCGGCCCCTGCAAGCGCCGCGCCCGCGACGGTGCACGACGCAAGGTTCACCAGAAGTGTTGGCCAAGGAAACCAGCTGTTCGAGCGGGGTTTCATGAACGAAAGCGCCCTATGGCGGCACAGCGCGCCGGCCGCTCCGCCCAGGCCGACCATGATCAACGTCAACGGGCTCATTGCGCATCGCCTTCGTTTTGCGGGGAATCTGCTTGCGGGCCTGCGACCTGGTGTTGCGCACTGTCGCACGGGGCCGCGACCTGGTGATGTGCGCTCTCGCGCGGGGCCGCGATTTGGTGATGCGCGCTATAACGCGGGCCCATGGCGTCGGCCAGGCGCTTTCCCGCGTAGGCGGCTCCGAACGTGGCGAACACGGTGATGCCCAGGTACAACGCGAACATGCCGTAACGCCCCTGCTGCAAAAGTGCCAGGTTCTCGGTGGAAAGCGCGGTGATGGTGGTGAACGCCCCGATAAGCCCGATGCCCATCGACTTCACCAACGGCGCAGGCAGGTTCGTGCGGCGCGCGACGAATTGATTGACGATTTCCAACGTGAAACAACCGAATATGTTCACCGCAAGCGTGGCGACGGGAAATCCGCATTGCGCGGGCAGAAGCATCTCCAGGGCATAGCGCGCCGTGGCGCCCAAAAAGCCCATGACCAGCACCAACGGAGTAAGGGAGTGCGGATCGCGCAGCGCGTGCCCCACCGCATCCGGGATTTTGCCGTGCACCGATGCCCCCTGTCCGAATCGATTTCGCTGCGCAGCAGTATACCGCCGCTTGCAAGGGTCAGGCTATTCGCTGGGCATTGCGGCCTTTATAGTAACGATGGCGTTGTGCAATGTGTTTGACGGGCTTGGGTACTTGTCTGGCCGGGTGCTTTTGCGGCTGCTGGTTATGAGGCGCACTGTTCTTCAAATTCTCGAAAATCACCGATTAGATTCCTCGAAAACAGAGTGTCTCTTTCCTCGAAAATCGAGTATGATAATCCTCGAAAATATAGTATGCCCATGTCAGAGAGGAATGTTCGACTATGCTAGCCTATGGGACGGAGAAGCCGAAAACGTATCATCCGCGCCTTGTGGACGAACGATTGCATCGGCTGCTTCATACCTTCGGTGCGGTCGAGATACGCGGTACGAAGTGGTGCGGCAAGTCCTGGACGGCGCTGGCGTTCGGCGAGAGCGTTGTGCACCTGGATGACCCGAATGTCAAGGCGTTGGCCGAAGCAGACCCTACGCTGGCTCTGCAGGGGGCGCACCCGCACGTTGTCGACGAGTGGCAGGAGGTTCCTTCCACGTGGGACGCCGCGCGCCGCGCGGTCGATGCCGCCGGCGGCGAGCGCGGGCTGTTCATCCTTACGGGTTCGTCCACCCCGGCCAAAGACGCCGTTACCCACAGTGGGGCAGGCCGCATAGCGCGTGTTGATATGAGCACCATGACGCTATGGGAACGCGGGCTGTCTACGGGCGCGGTGTCGCTGTCGGGGCTGTTCGAGGGTTCGTTTGAACCATCGGCGTGCGATGCTTCCTTGGCGCCCTTGGCTGATGCCATCTGTTGCGGAGGCTGGCCCGCCCTGCTCGGGGCCAACGCCCAAACGGCCGCAGAGGTCGTCGACCAGTACCTCGACGCCATGTTCGAGGTCAGCGTTCCCAGGAAGGGTGGCACGTCCGATATGGCCCGGCGTATCGTGTCCTCGCTGGCACGCAACGTTGCTACGGCGGCTACCCTGCAGACCATCGCTCAGGATGCGGCCCTTGGCGACGAGTTCGGTGCGCCGGCTGCCTCTACCGTGACGTCCTATCTTGACATGCTCGAGAGCATGTACGTAATCGAAAGCCTGCACGGCTGGGATGCGCCCGTACGTGCGAAGTCGCGTCTGCGCACCAAGCCCAAGCGCTACTTCGCCGACCCTTCCATCCCTGCCGCTGCGCTTGGCATGGGCCCTGAGCGCCTGTTGTCCGATGGGCAAACCTTCGGGCTGCTCTTCGAGTCGCTGTGCATTCATGACCTGCGGGCCTACGCCGCCTGCATGCCCGGAGCTCACCCGGGGTCGTTGCGCTACTACGGCGACTCTGACGGTCTAGAGGTCGACGCTATCATCGAACTGCGCGACGGTCGCTGGGCGGCGCTGGAGGTCAAGCTCGGCGAGACCAAGGTACCCGACGGCATCAGGAACATCGAGCGCTTGCGTCAGAAAGTCGCGGCGAACCCTGCCGCGCGCAATCCGAAGCCTGCGTTCTCGGCTGTTGTCACCGCAACCTCACCCTTCTGTCGCTACGACGCTGAGCACGACATTTACGTTTTCCCTATTACCGCCTTAAAGCCGTAGGGTCGGCTGGCTTTCAGCAAGCGCTTGTGTTTAGTCAAGACTACGTTTCAGTAAGGGACTGCGACGGAAGTCCTGATTCTCTGTTGGCCAAGGATTTCCACTGCAGCCCCAAATGCGCCCTACAGGGGGTGTCCCTACATGCCAAAATGCCTGTGTTTTCACGGTTGTTCCAAATTACTTGTCGTTGGGGTCGGTTCCCTTCCTCAAATGCAGCTGGTGCCCGTTTCCCAGCTTGCGGCATACTCTTTGCGTGAGGGCTTTCCCGTGGTGGTGCGGCGGTGCGCGTGTGGGGGTATACTTCCTAATTATGCTTAGAGGGCTGCGCTTGCGTTGGCCGCTAGAGAAGGGGGTTGCCATGGTCATCCTTGACGAACCGTATGCTTCGCCGCAGTTGTTGGAATGGCTTGAGTCTTCGCAACACCCCGTGCTTCGCAATGCGTTTTCCGAGCGCACGGCTTTTGCGTCCGGACGGGCATTGCACCTGGTCGATGAGGCTGAGGCGGCTTCGCGTCTTTCCGCGGGCGAGCGCGTGTACACCAATTCCGAGAATACGCTTGAGTGGATCTGCTCGCATGCGGACAATCTCGGCCTTACGCACGCCATCACCGTGTTCAAGGACAAGGTCGCCATGCGCGAGCTTCTGGCGCAGATGGACGAGGGCTTTTTCTTCCGCTCCTGCACGGTCGATGAACTGGGGAAACTTGATTTCGCCGAGCTTGAGCCGCATATGCCGTTCGTGGTGAAGCCCGCGCGCGGGTTCTGCAGCATGGGCGTGCATGCGGTGCGCTGCCGTGGTGATTGGGACGAGGCGCTGGCTGATTTCGCGTCGAACGCGGCTGCTTGGGCGGACATGTATCCCGACAGCGTGGTCGCTGGCAACGATTTCATCCTGGAGCAGTTCATCACGGGGCAGGAATATGCTCTGGACGCATTCTTCGATGAGCAGGGCGCGGCGCACGTGCTCAACGTGCTGCGTCATGATTTCGCCGGTCCCGATGACACGTCCGATCGCATGTATACCACGTCGGCAGCCATCGTGCGCGAGAAGGCGCCTGCCTTCGAGGAGTGGCTTTCGCGCGTGAACGCCCTGGTGGGAGCGCGAAACTTCCCGGTGCATGTGGAAGTTCGCGTGGACGAGCAGGGCGGCGGCGTCATTCGTCCCATCGAGTTCAACCCCTTGCGATTCGCCGGCCTGGGCGGCACCGATGTTGCCCAGCACGCCTATGGGTTCCGCACCTATGAGGCGTTTTTGACCGATACGCTGCCCGATTACGACGCGGCGTTCGCGTATGCGGGCGACCATGTGTACACCATGTCGCTGCTCAACCCGCCGGAGGGCGTGACGGGAACCGAGGAATTCGATTACCCGGCGTTTTCCGAGCGCTTCGATAGGGTTTTGGAGTTGCGCGAGTTCGACGTGCCCACGTTCGGCTGCTACGGCTTCCTGTTCGTGGAAACCGACCTTGACGAACGCGGCAAGGCCGAGCTTGATTTTCTGATGCATACCGATTTGCGTGAGTTTCTGAGCTGTAACGACACCGCGGGCCAACGTTAGGCGGCTGCATGAAATTCAACGTTAAGAACCTTTTCATGGGCGTGGTGCTCATCATCGTGCTTGCGGTGGTGTTTTTGCGCGGCGACCAGCTGGTTGAGTTGGGCGAGACCATGAAGCAGGGAAGCCCCCTGCCGCTGGTCGCGGCCGTCCTCACGCAGCTGGGGAAGTACTTCGCGCAAAGCTTCGCCTATTCGCGCAGCTTCGCCGCCGTGGGAGAGCGCATGGAGCCGAAATCAACGTTGCCGCTGGTCTTCGGCACGTTTTTCATGAATACCATCGCGCCGTCCATGAACCTGGCGGGCACCACGTTGGTGGTCGACGACGCGCGACGGCGCGGTATCCCCGCCGGCAAGGCCACGGGTGCGGCGCTGCTCATGCAGATCACCATCGACGGCGCGTTCTCCACGCTTATGGTGTGCGCGTTCATCTTCTTGGCCGTCACGGTGGGGCTGTCGCCTGTGTGGTTCCTTATGGGTATGGTGGTGTTGTGCCTGGTGGGAACCATGGTGGCGTTGCTTATCCTGGCGCACAAAAAGCCCGATTCGCTGATGCGCCTTTTGCGGCCCGTCGAGCGTTTGAGCCGCAAAGTGGTTGCGCGCGTGCGCAAAAAGCCGCTTGAGCCGTGGGCCGAACGCATCGCGCAGGCGTTTTCCGAGGCCGCCGGTATGATCGGCCACAGCCCCAAACCCACGCTGCAGGCGTACGGGTGCTCGCTGATCGCCAGTTTGTGCGAGCTTTCGTGCTTCGCGCTGGTGGGCATCGGGTTCGGCGTCGACACGGCGCCGGCTCTGGTGTGCGGTTACGTGGTGGCAACGCTGTTCGCTATGATCTCGGTCACGCCGCAGGGCGTGGGCGTGGTCGAGGCGGCGGTCGTTGTGGCGTTCACCAGCTTCGGCGAATCGGCGGCGGCCGGTACGGCCATCGGCCTAGTGTATCGCGGCATCGTGTTCTGGATGCCGTTCATCATCGGCGCCGTGCTGATCAACACCACGAAGGCGTTCAAGGGCGACGTGAAGAAGGCGGCGTACGACCAGGACATGGGCGCTGTCGCCGGCACGGCTGCTACCGCGGCGCGTTTGCAGGAAGAGGCGCACGCCGACGCGGTGCGCCGCAAGCGTGCGGCCGCGCTGCGCTCGCGCATGGCGGATGCAGCCGGTGCGCATGCGGCGCATGGCGGGCAATCGGCCGCGGGTGTGGTGTCCCCGGAAGCTAGCGGAGTCGCAGCGGGCGGCGCTGCTGCGGCAAGCGGTGCTGCGGTGGCGAGTGCCGCCGCTCAAACGGTGCCTTTTGCGGAGGGCGTCGAGGCAGCGTCTGCCGCCCAGACGGTGCCTTTTGCGGAAGGAGCTGGGCCCAAGCGCGCTGGCACGACGATGCTGCTGGATGCGGCGCGGCCGGCGAACGAGGATGGCATGCCGCATGAGCGCGCTGCCGATACGCCGGCTGGCGATTGGGTCGCCGATTTGCCGGATCCCTCGGTGTCTCCGGTGTCGGACTCCGATTTTGAAAGCAGATAAGGCTGAACGCCTTTCGGGCTTGTTTGCTCCGAAAGTTAAATGACAACTCGCTTGCAACGAAATAGCCCTTTCTATGGCTAGACTCGCGTTGCAAGGGGGGTGGGGAAACGAATCCAGCCATAGAAAGGGCTATTTATGGGGCCGGTAAGCGCTGCTCACCGGCCCTTTGTCGTGTTAATAGATGCCGAAGACGGAAACTCCTGCCAGATAGAACACCGTGCGCAAACTGATAGCGCCTACGGCTGCGCATAATGCTGCTGCCGTGCCGTACGCTTTCCAGTTTCCGGTCTTTTTGCCCAAGACCGCGCAGACGATGGGCGCGCCGCAGCCGACGATTATCATGATGAGCGTCGGCGCCAGGCTCTCGCCGCCGAAGATGTTCAGGCCTGATGCGGTTATGTCCTTCATGGGGTGCGTAAGATCGTAGTAGTTGCCGACTTCGCTGACGTGCGTAGCGTTGATGGTAAGCGCCGCCGCGATGGATGCAACTGCATTGATGATGGCGCCGGCAAAAACGGGCAGCTCCAGACTGGCAGGGTCCTCGTTAATCGTTTCGCAGATCACCGCCACTGTTGTAGGGCCTAGGATGCAGGCTACGCCTAACAGCGATACGATCCATAGGATGTTGCACCATGCGGGACGTGCCTCCATCATGTAAGAGTGGCCCATCACCGCTACAAGCGCAATGCTGGCGACGATGGCGAGAACCGCAGCCCATTTCGGCACATTTCCTTCGCTTTTGCGAATCGCGGCTAGATAGGCGATCGCTACGATGGCTAGCACGATGATGGCGATAAGCTCTTGCGTGATCCCGGAGGTGATGTGAACGAAACCGTTGAAGATGCGCTCCCAATGCTGTAGATGGAAGAACACCGAAATGCCGCCGATGACGAGCAATAGCGCCGATGCGATCCAGCAGCGCATCTGGGCCTTTTGCCCGATGCCTTTCAAGGCAAGATAGCCCTGTGTTGCAAATACGCCCGCGCACCATGATACGAACGTGGTGAACAGGATGAGAGGCCATTGGAGTTCCATTATTCGTCCCCCTTCCATTCGCGATCTCGCAGCACATATACGAAGCAAGGGTCGTTGCCGGCGTTGGGCAGGTGATGGATCTCAGTGTGCTCGTCGTAAGGCTGACCTAATTCGCCGAATGTGATGCGGTTGCCCTCGAACAGCTGGTTGTAGCCGAAGTCGTTATGCTCGCGGTCGGCCTTGTATGCGTTTCGCGGTGCTTCGAAGCCCTCGATGCCTTTGTCCAGATCGCCGAAAAAGCGCGCACGTCCACCGCATTGCGCCACGCATTGGGGGAGTCCGCCTTGGCTTGTCAGCTGTTCGCAAAGCGTGCACTTTTCTACCACGCGTTCTTCCTCGTTGAGGTAGCGCACATTGTAAGGGCAGCTCATAGCGCAGAATTGGCAGCCGATGCATTTTGCCTTGTCGATCTGCACCGTGCCATCTTCTGTCTTGTGGCTAGCTCCCGTTGGGCACACCTGAACGCACTTCGGGTTTTTGCAGTGCTGGCATTGGACGGACAGGTAGTACATATCGACATCGTTGGACTCTTGGTATCCCTTGGAATCCTTGCGCTTGTAGGGGCCTATGCGCAGCATCTTGTTCCAGTAAGATCCAATGGGCACGCCGTTGATGACCTTGCAAGATACCATGCATGCCATGCAGCCAACGCAACGGTTCAGGTCGGTAAGAATGGCATATTGCGTCATGGCTTATGCCTCCTTCCTGATTTCGTAATCGGGCAACCATTCCTTCAGACGCGCGTCCGAGGAATCGTGGATGATTTCGATGCCATCTTCGGTGGCGCAGGGTATTACCTTGCCATCAGGGCAGTTCTCGGGCGTTGCCTTGTAGATTTTGCAGCGGACGCCGCGCATATGCGTTGAGCTGATGAACTTGTCGGCAGCCATGGGATCCCACAGGCATTCGGCGTTGGAGAGCTTGAAGCCGTGCGTCGGCGCGGACAGCTCGGGGAACCACCATGCATGCTCGGCGTTCGCCCAGCCCTTTGCGATGCCTTCGTACAGGTCGACGCATTGGCGGATTTTCGTGCAATACTGCTTTCCCAGTTCGGAGTGAGGCTCAACCTCGATCCAAGCCCAGTCGCCTTGCTTGAGGCCAAGCTCCTCGGCATCGGAGGGGTTCAGCTCCAGGCGCGGCACGGGCCAAAGCTCACGGCACCAGGGCAGTTGGCGATGCTCGGAGTGGAAATACACCGGTATACGGCGTCCAGTGGTCAGGACCAAGGGATAATCCTGCTTGGATTGCTCAGTCTCCCATTCACCGCCGGGTGCAGACACGCACGGCTCGTAGTTCGGCATGATTTCCTTCATGACATCGAACTTGCCAGGTTGGAATTCGTTGGCCTTGTCTAGGCAATACGTCTCGAACATGATGGACCAGATTTCCACCAGACCCGAAGGAGTGGGGCAACCGAAGTTCTTGTCGGTAGGCGTTCCGTCTTCGTTTTTGTCCCACGGCGCTGCGGTGCATGCGTCCTTGCCCATGCGCATCCAGCCGGTTTCGAAGCGTCGATACGTGCCCCAGCGATTCGGCTCGAGCACCTTGGCGTTGAACCACCCGTGCTCTTGGAAATCGTCTACATAGTCTTGCATGTGCTGCCACTTGCAACCCGGGTAGCGCGTATCGAAGCCGTCGATCTCGTTGTGCGCGCGGAACCAATCTTCCATACGCTCATCGGAATCGTATGCGCCAGGGGCGTCGCCTTTGATGTTCGTCCATGTGCCGTTGGGATTGCCTTGCTTTTCGAACGATTCGAAGATCAGGCGGTTCACATCGTAGTCGAACTTAACATCTGCGGGCGGGTCTACTGCGCGACAGGTCATGCCGATGCCGCCGGACGCTCCTTGAGACACTCGGATGTTATTGATCTCCAGCCAGTGCGCCACAGGCAGCACGATGTCCGCCATCTCCGTGGAGGGGTGGTGGAACATGTTCAAGTCGACCCACATATCCAGTGACTGCAAGGCGTCCCAAGCCAGGTTCGCATTGCCTTCGTTCATGAACGAACCCGCTTCGTTGATGCCGGCTCGAATGGGATAGGGATCGCTGTTGAGGATGGCCTCGTACATGCTGGTGACATCGCACCATTCGTTGTATAGCGCAGTTATCGGATATTTGTCTGCGCCCACCATATTGGAATACACGTCGTACTGGTCGGGCAGGTTCGTCATCTCGTACTTCGGCACCGTTCCCTCGTACATAGGGGGAAGCGCGCCCAAACCGGAGAGCACGTGTTTCACGGCCTGCGGCATGTTCGTGCCGGGGGCTGCGGTCGACTGCTCGTCGACGGGCGTACGCGAAAGACCGCGATTACCGGCAGGACCATCGAAATTGCCTGTGGTATAGGACAGGTTCAGGACGGCGCGTACGGTTTGCGTCGGGTTGCCCTCTTGGTCAGGCGATAGGTTCAAGTGGATACCGCCATTGCCGTATTTCTGGCCCTCGGGACGCGTGGCCCACGCCAGGCAGGCTTCCTCGATGAGACCCGGGTCGAGTTTTGTGATCTTCGAGCACCAATCGGTGGTGCAGTCCTTGACGGATTCGACCAAGTAGGACCACACGGGGCGCACGGTGTGCACGCTGCCGTCTGCCAACGTGACTTGATGGCTGCCCGTCATATCGAAGTCGATGCCGGCATCGACAAGCTCGTTGTAAGACAACGGAGGCAGATAGCCTTCCTGCGAGGTGCCTTCGTAGACGACGTCCATTTGATCGCGCGTTGGCGCGGTATGATGGCAGCCTTCCCACTGGGTTTCATCGGTATCCCAGTACACAAGCCCGCCTTGGCCGTCGTTGGCGTTTTTGTTCCAGGCCATGAACCTGCGGCAGCTTCCGCCGTCTTTCACGTCGGATTCTTTTAGCAGGCGCGTCTTCAGCTTTTCGCCAGTGAGATCGGGCGCCACTTGGATGTTCGTGGAAAGCGTGTAGTAGCGTCCGCCCGTCGGCTCCATATCGTCGACAACCAAGATAGGGCTGTTAGTCCAGCGCTTGACGAATTCCCAGTCCACCAAATCCTTCTCGATGATGATATGCTGCCAGCAAAGCGCCAGCGCGCAGTCGGTGCCGGGTTCAAGGTTCAGCCAGTAATCGGCTTCCTTACCCGAGCCGGAAAGGCGCGGGTCGATGCAAATGTGCACATCGGCTTCGGTCATCTTGTCTACGATGTTGCGGCATGAGTCGTCATAGTTCGAGTTCTCGGGAGCGGTGCCCCACTGAACGTACACGCGGGGCCCATCGCGCAGCGCGAACCACGGTGCGCCATCAACCGAGCTCAGCCATCCCATCAGGCGGCGCGGACCTTTGCAAATCGATGATGCCACGCGGCTGTTCGGGCTGTCGAACAGCCATTTGTAAAATGCATAGGGACCGTATACCCACTGACGCGACGTGCCGCACATGCCAAAGCAAGATTGACCGCCGTATTTCTTGATGATCTCGTTGAAGCCTTTGCCGATGGACTCCATCGCCTCGTCCCAGCTGATGCGAACCCATCCCGGCTCTTCGCCCTTGGGATTCGTGCGTTTCAGCGGATGGTAGATGCGCTGCGGGTGATAGCATGCTTGCAGCGATGCTTGGCCTTTCGAGCAATGGTTGCCTGACGACTGCGAAGACGACTGATCGCCTTCGGTTTTAATGACGCGACCGTTTTGCACGGTTACCCAAACGCCGCATTCCATTTTGCCGCAACCGCGGCAGCAGGAGCGAATGCGTTTGATCTCGTTCGCTTCGCTTTGCGTAACCTTGTTCTCGGCCATTGCGGTGCCCAATGTCGTTGCATTGATCGCCGTCGCGCCGACGGTCGCCGCCGACAGCTTCGCAAATGCGCGACGCGTCATGGTCAACTTCCCCATAACCCCTCCTCCTTCTCGTTGTCTTGCTGACTCTGCTGAAGCGGGCGTCTGCGGCGATTAGCCGCCGTAAGGGGAAGTCGCGGTTGCCGCAATGTCCTTCGGCGCCTGCGTGCTGATCGTTCGCCGGCTCCCCCTCGTCCGCTTCTTTGAGTATGGTGAGAACGAGGCTCGCTTACATCATGCGTTTGATTGGAAATCGGAACGGAATCGCATATGGCACCATATACTATGTTTTGCATGATATTGATGTCTTACCTGGTCAGGCGGCTATATAAGAGCTCTTGTCATTGTGTTTGATGTGAGACGCGATGGTACAATCACATCCGGTGAACCGGGAACAGGCAAGGGGTTTGATGAGGGGCGACGTTGTCGACATAGCTTCTGGCGCGGAGGGAAACGTTCGCGAAGGGCATGGCGTGTGGACGTACCTGAACAGCTGCGTATGGGGCTTTGCGCTTATACGCGCATGGGTGTACGTGATGTTTTTGGGAATGGGCGTGGGGCTGTTGTCCGTTATGCCCGATGCTGCTTGCGTCGCCGTTTATCTATGGTCGTCGGTGGCCCTGACGGTCACGTTGTTTGCTGGTGGGTTCGCACCGCATTCCATCGAACGATTGCTGGCGAATCCGGGTGGTCAGCTGGGTGCTATCGTTGCCACGTTCGTCGGCACGCTATGCGTCTCAGGCGCGGCGGTGTTGTCCTCGCCGCCTTATTTCCTTCTTGTGCTCGGTGGTTTGACCACGGGTGCGGGATCGGGGCTCATTCATCTTGGCTATGGTGAGATTCATCGTAATCGGCCGCCTTCCGATGTCGGTATCGAGGTTCCCATGGCCGTTCTTTTGGCTGCGGTGGTGTTCTCCATCGTGTCTTTTGTTCCGTTTGCTGCGCAAGTCGCGGTGACATCGGCTCTTCCTATAGGGTCCGGTTTCATTATGATGCGCGAAAGCAGGCGATTCAGGTCGTGCCCGGCGCTTGCGTGGATGATCAGCAGACAGCAGCTTATCATGCCCACGCCTCGTCTCATTGTGCGCGTGGGCGCATGCGCGCTTGGCATCGGTTTGGCTGATGGCGTAGCGCGTCAGGTTTTCATGTCTCTTACGGGCATGTCTTCGTTTGATTACTATCATCCGGCGATGCTGACCAGCAGTATCGTGCTTGCTGGGTTGCTGATAGGTTTCGAGTTGCTTCGTCGCGACACTTCGTTTCGCGCATTGTACAAGCTCATCACCTTCGTCATTGCCGCATCGATCGCGTTCGTCCCTTCGCTTTCGCATTTAGAGGAGCTGTATTGGGCCGGGCCTCTTATCACCTTGGTTGGCTATAATGCCTTTAATGCTTTCGTTTGGATTTTGCTAGCTGACTTAACGTACAATTTCCGCTTATCGGCTGCTGCCACGTTTGGCATCGGCTGGGGCATGTTGACGCTTGGCAGCATAGTTGGCCAGATGATTGCCGCTCTGCTTGGGGCTGGTCTCTTCCTCACGTCCCAGCTGGCGAGTTTCCTTGCCGCTCTCAGCACGCTCGTCGTATTTGCGGTCTGCCTCTTCGTGATGAAGGATGATGACTTGGTGGATATCGAGGATCGCCAAAGCATGGTTATGACGATCGGCGACTCAATGGATGATGCAGGAGCGGAGACCTGTGATGCAGAACAGACGGGCGGCTTTGCGCTGCCGCAAATTGAAGTGTTTCCGGGTCATTCGGGTTCTTGGGGTGCCGATGATACCGGCGATGCCGTCTCCGATGATCAGGATAATAACGGCTCCCAGCATCAACGCGCCCCATTCAAAGAGCGGTGTGTGAAGCTCGCGCGTGATTGCGGTTTGACGCCGCGAGAAACCGAGATTCTTATCCTATTTGCGAAGGGTCGCTCTGCTGTTCGAATCCAAGAGGAGCTGGTGATATCGCGAGGTACGGTCACCACGCATTTGCAGCACATCTATCGGAAGGTTGATGTTCACTCGAAACAGGAATTGCTTGATGCAATCGAGCGGGAACGGTTTTAAGCGGCCTTGCCCTTTTTGATGATGTCGTCACTGCGGTGGGCGCCGGAGGTTTCGCCTTTGGTCACGTCGGAGGATTTGCCCGGGGAAGGTCCGGGTTCGCCAACGTATACTGAAACGGATAAACAATAGGCTGCGGGCCGCGGTTTTCGCGGCCCCTTCGTTTTCGGAGGTTTTCATGACCCTTCTGGATACTTTGCACATCACTTGCGAACTGGTCACTCCCGAGCATATCGAGATGTCCATGCCCATTTCCGAGGAGATTTACCAACCGCATGGCTTCTTGCACGGCGGTGCCACCCTTGCGCTGCTGGAATCGTGCGCAAGCCGCGGTGCCGAGGCGCGCACCGATTTCGACAAGGAGCTGCCGTTCGGCCTGGAGTCCGATATTCGTCACAAGAAGCCGGGCAAATCCGGCATCTTGCACGGTTTCGCCGACCTTGAGCACGAGGATCCCAGCTACGGCGGCCGTAAGCAGTTCTGGCACGTAGTGGCCAAAGACGACGCCGGCGACGTGGTTTCCGAAGGCACCTTCATCACCAAGATCGTCACCAAAGAGCATTTCGCCGAAAAGAACCGCCAGCGCCAACAGCGCTAACCCGGACACATAACCCTACGTCCCCAAAGTGTCCGAACCCTGACGCTTCGGACGACGATTCGGGGACGTAGAACCAAGTGTCCGGATTGTGTTTCGGGGGCGACAGGCGGCTTGCGCGAATGCGTTTTTGCCCCCGGTTCGGCTGGTTTGACTTGTTTGGCCCGTTCTTGCTGCCGATTGGCCCGGTTCACTCCCTTCGCATTTCGGGGGTGTGGCGTCAAGCGTTTCAGGTCGCTTGGCAACGCGTCCGGTTTTTGCCGGCGGTTCGAGATGTCTGTTTGCGGAGAAGGTTGAAGAGAGGAAGCTGCCCATGGAAGCGTTTGTGCGCGAGAGCCTGCTGGAGATGTACGAGACGAATCGCCAGTGGCTCGGCAACCTTGAGCCCGAGGTTATGGAAGAGGGCTTCGTGCGCAACTCGGTCGTCGTGCCCGAGAAAGCCTGCAACTTCTTCGGCAACGCCTTCGGTGGCTACCTTATGAGCCTGGTGGACGTTTGCGGCTGCGCGGCGCCTTGGACGCTGGGCAAATACGTGGTTACGCAAACCTGCGACGTGCATTTCATCAGGGGCGTTATGCTGGGCGAGCACGTGTTCGTCGAGGCGCGCGACGTGCGCACGGGGCGCACGAGCTCCATCGCCGACGTGCGTATTGTGGACGAGCAGGGCAACGTGCGCCTGACCGCCACCGTCACCATGCACATCGTGCGCGACATCCAGCCCGAGGACGTGGGTGTGCAGCAGAAGCTCGAGTAAGGTGGGTTTTGACCGTACGCTTTTGGGCTGTTCGCGGGTTGTTTTAGAAGGCATCGGGCAAAAGTCGAATAAGGTAGCTGCTGATTGGGCGTTTTCGGGGGTTGTGCGCGAATCGCGTTGAATGATGCTTGTCGCGGTGTTGTGCGGATGGCCCCTCGCTTCGCTGTTTTGCGGCTCACGTGACTTATGACTTTCAAGAAGGCAATCGAAGACGCAAAACCCATCTAGTTCGCTGTTGTGAACTTTCTGTTCCTCAATTGTGGTCAAACTGCAGCAAGGCTGTGGCTTTTCAGATTTGCTTCAGCTGCGGTAGGTATCATGTTCGGAAACGAACGCGAACCGTATGCTTTTGCGTGCGCAATTTTAGGAAGAACGTGATGGGAGAACCTATCGACACTCATTTCGACAAGCAGGAGACGCCGCAAGGGCGTCATGCGCGCAAGGCCCCGCGCTCGGGTCGTCATGTGCGCATGACGGCTGGCGAAGCGTCAGCCGAACATCGTCCGCATGGGGATGCTGCCGAAGCGGCGTTGTTCGCCGTTCCAGTCGAGATGCTTGGCGAACAAGATGCAGCTGGCGAACAGGCAGACGCTCCCGCCGAGCGCGGCCGCGCTGCTGCCTCTCGCGCGGCGGCTCGTCATGCGCGCGTGGCGATTCCGCGTCCTGCTCGCTCCCGTGGCGAGGGGCGGCACAGCGCGGGCGCGTCCCCTGTTGCCCGCAATGGTGCGTTCATCAGCGGCGGCGGGGCGGTGATCGGCGGTAGCAGCTGGTCTGTGCGCGGGCGTTCGTTGATGGCCGTTGTTGCCGTGGCTGCGGCCGCTTTGGTGCTCGTCGGCGTTTTGGTAGCGCACGGCCGTGCCGGCGCGAATGTCGATGGCAGCGGCGATCAGGGCGCCGCGCAGGAAACCCTGGAATCCCAAACGCTGGAGACGGCGTACGCCGCCGACGACTCGGCAGAGACGCAGCAGGAGCAGCCGTCTCATGACGCCGAAGCGGCGGAAGCAGTTGGTCCCGGCATGCGCCCTGACGACGCCGACGGGTTCTCCCGTAATCGCCGCGACGCCTTAGGCTCGATGGGGCAGGAGGCTGTGGAAGGCTTCGGCCGCGCAAATGTTATGCAGGTGGTCAACTTCACCGGGTTGAGCGGTACGAGCGCGAGCGTGCCCGAGCTGTTCCAGTACCCCAGCATGCCGGCAGGGTGCGAGATTTATTCCCTCACTGCGGTTTTGCAGGCAATGGGTCACGACGCCGATCCCGATTCCATCGTGGCGAACCAGCTGCCCTTCGACGTGGAAGGCGACGATTATGCCTCGGCGTTCTGGGGCGATCCGTACTGGTCGGGCGAGGGCATGCCGCCCGCCATTATGACGGCGGGCAACGCCTACCTGGAGGAAGCGGGTGCAAGCGAGCGTTTCGCCAACATCACCGGCATCGATTTCGACGAACTTGCCAGCAAGGCGTCGTCTGGAACGCCCGTGCTCGTGTGGACCACGCTCGATTTCGAGGACCCGTATTTCGACGAGCCACTTGAGGCGAACTCCTTCTATGACCTGGAACATTGCGTGGTGCTGCTGGGCGTGGAAGGCCACCGGGCGTGCATCATGGACCCCACGCAGGGCTACGTGACTGTCAACTATAGCTGGTTCAAATACCTCTACGAGCAATGCGGCTCCATGGCGCTGGCGATTGCGTAAACGGTGCGCAGCTATGCCACGCGCCGAGCTCCCGGACAGTTAGTTTGCGCGAGCTTGCGCGAATGCGTGCGTAATGTGGGGCGATTTTGCGTGCTCGCGCACGTTTGCCTCGTGTCTTTTCGCTATTCTGCGCCCGCCTTGCGGGCGCGTTCCGTGCTCCGAGCCCCGTCGCCGGGCGTCGCCGCGCGTTTTCGGACACATAACGCTACGTCCCCAAAGTGTCCGTGACGGATCGGGGACGTAGGACTAAGCGTCCGGGTTCGCGCGTTTGTCGGTGGCGGTGTAGACGCCGATCACGATGACGGCCGCTACCACGAGCATCGCCAGCAGGGCCGCGTACGACACTAGGTAGGTGTCGAACGCTTCGGTCAAAAAGCCCGGTAGGAACGTGAAGATGAACCCGCCCAGCGCGTAGCACACCTGGAAATTCTTGATGGTGCGCGTTTCTTTGCCGCGCGGCGCCAGCTCGATCGACCACACGGAAATGCCCACGGTGCCCAGCGACATGCCGATGCCGAACATGAGCACGCCCAGCCCGGCAAGCCCGGTGTTGCCCATATCCGACAGGCATAGCACCGCCGTGCCGGCGATATAGAGGGCGAAGAAGACCGCCGATCCGCGTTTTGTGCCGAAGCGGTCGAACGCCATGCCGCTCACCAGCTTCGCCACCGTCAGGCACGCGCCGTTGATAGCCACCAGCGTGGCGGCGTGCTCGGCGGAGAAGCCCTCGGAGGTGAACAGCACGGCCAGGTAGTTGCCGCCGCCTACCGACACGCAACCGATGATGACCATGGCCAGGAACAGAAGCGGCATGGTGCGCGGGGAAAGATCGCGGTTGACGTGGCGTTTCCTTGCGCGCTCAAGCTGCTGGGCGCTTTTCTCCTGCTCACGCTGCACCGCCTTCGGGCTTCCCTCGTAGGGGGTAAGGCCCATGTCGCGCGGGTCGTTTCTCAGCAGGGCGAACACGGTCACGCCGATGACCAGGGCCAACGCCGCTTCCGCCCTGAACGCAGTTTGCAGGTCGAAGGCGCTGATGAGCGCCACCGCCGCGTTCGGGATGACGATGGCCGCCACGCCCGAGCCCACCGCGGCTACGCCGGCCACGGTTGCCACGTTCGCCCGGAACCATCGGTTGATCAGCATAGTCGAGGCGATCATGCCGCCGAAGCCGTAGCCCAGGCCCGTCAGCGCCGAGGCGCCGCAAAGCATGCCGAAATTGCTGCCGGCGAACGAGTACAGCGCGAACCCGGCGCTGACGCACAGCGTTGCCAGGAACGCGCCGATGCGGCAATCGACCAGGTCGTAGTAGCGTCCGACCACCAACATGGCCAGAAGCGACACGAACGTGCGCACCGACACGATGATCGACCCGCCCGAATGCCCGACGCCCGGCAAATCGACCAGGTAGGGCTGGTATACGGAAAACGACGTGGAAGGCAGGCCCACGTTCGTGAACAATATCAGGAAGCAGCACACGGCCACCACGGCCTCGTAATGCTGCTTGATCTTGGCGAATAACATGCGTTGGAACCACCTTCGGATGGGTATTGCCGTGCTGCGCATTGCGCGTACGGATATCTAGCATAACGGGGTCATGTTTCAATCGGCGAAAAGCTGACGGAATCGCGATAATGCGACGGGTGGGATGGCGTGATACCCTTGCATCTCGTGATTAAGACGGGAAACATATCGATTCGCTCGGCTGCGCGCGCGATTCGGGCTTTTGCGGCGCGCGAGACCGTGCTGGTCGTTGCTGTTGCGGCGGCATGGGCGTCGTGCGCCCTTGTGCCGCCTGATGCCGGGTATGCCGCGTACGTTGATTGGCGTACGCTGGCGCTGCTCTTCTGTCTGATGACGGTGGTGGCGGGGTTTCGCTCGCTCGGCGTGTTGGATGCTGCGGGGGCGTGGTTGGTCGTGCGCGCTCGGACGCAACGTGCTGTTGCCGGCGTGCTGGTCGGGCTTGCGTTCTTCGCTAGCATGGCGGTGACCAACGACGTCGCGCTCATCACGTTCGTGCCGCTGGCTTTGGTGGTTTTGCGCCGCGCGGGCATGGAGGGCCGCATGTGCCTGGTGGTCACGCTCATGACCATTGCGGCGAATCTCGGCAGCATGTTCACGCCTGTGGGCAACCCGCAGAACCTGTACCTGTTCACGGCTTCAGGTATGAGCGTTGGGGAGTTTCTGCAGCTCATGGGCCCGTATACCGCTGCGTCCGCTGCAATGCTGGCGCTTGCGTGCGCGCTGTGCTTTCGAGGCGGGGAAGTGCGCGAGGCCGGTGGCGTTGGCCGATTTGCGCCATTGGGTGATTTTGCGACTGGGGATCTTGGGATTCGATGTTCATCATCGGGCGGTTTTGCGTCCGATGACGCTGCGGAAGATTCCGTGCATAACTATCAAGCTGCGCACGGGGTGGCTACGGAAAGATTTATGTCAGAAACCATAACCGCTTGTGTTGCGGACGGGGCTTCGAGCACTCGTCTGGCGGATGTGCATCCGTCGGTTGGCATATCGCCCGAATCCGCTTCCCCTGAATGCTTCTCCGCTTGCTCGCGTAAGCGGTTGGCGGTGTACGGCGTTTTGTTCGCATGCTGCTTGGCTGCGGTTTTGGGCGTGTTGGACGTCCGTGTTTTGCTGGCGTTGGTGCTGCTGGGCGTTTCCCTTTCGGACGCAAGCCTGTTGCGGCGGGTCGATTGGGGTTTGTTGGCGACTTTTGCGGCCCTGTTCGTGTTCGTGGGGAACATGGGTCGCGTTCCGGTGCTGCACGACGCGCTCTCGGCGGCGGTGGGCGGCAACGCGCTGCTTGCCGCAGTAGGGGGCAGCCAGGTTATCAGCAACGTGCCGGCCGCGGTGCTGCTTTCAGGGTTCACCGATCAGTGGCAGGCGCTGATCGTGGGCACGAACTTGGGAGGTTTGGGCACGCTCATCGCGTCCATGGCAAGCCTCATCACCTTCAAGGCGGTCATGGTAGGCCGCCCCGGCATTCGTGGGCGCTACCTGCTCGTGTTCACTGCGTGGAACGTTGCGTTTTTGGTAGTGTTGCTCGTGATTGCCGTGGTTTTGGGGGCCGTATAGGGCATTTTGCCGGGTGTGGTGTCGGTTGCGAGGACAAATCAGACGAATCGGCTGGGCCAACATAGGCATACAACGTTTTGGGCTTCGGTCGTTTGGCCGGCCATGATGAAGGGCGGTGCATCGAATCCCAACACGCCTCCCTTCCCGCGAGAGCTATCAGCGCGGACCGGAGTACCCTGCGAACGCATTGGCCAGCGCGCGTTTTCTTTCCCCTTATAGATAGCTGCCGGTTAGGCTGGCGGGGTTTTGGGCGATTTGCGCTGGGGTCCCGTGCGCTACCACGCGTCCGCCTGCTTGGCCGCCGCCCGGGCCCATGTCCACGACGTAGTCGGCGTTGCGGATGAAGTCCAGGTCGTGCTCGATCACCACCACGGTGGCGCCTTGCTCAACCAGGTGCTGGAACACGTTCAGCAGCGTGCGCACGTCGCGCGGGTGCAGGCCGATGGTGGGCTCGTCGAACACGAACAGCGCCCCGTCCTGGGCTTTCCCCATTTCGCTGGCAAGTTTGAGGCGCTGCGCCTCGCCGCCGGAGAGCGCCGGCGTGGCCTCGCCGAGCGTGAGGTAGCCAAGCCCCAGGTCATGCAGCGTTTGCAGCATGGCGTGCGCCTTCTTCAGGCTGGCGCACGCGTCGAGCGCCTCGTCGATGCTCATGGCCATGAGCTGCGCGAGCGTGTGCCCGTTCCAAGTGATGGCGTCGGCCTCGCCGCTGTAGCGGCGGCCGCGGCAATCGGGGCAGGGAACGTCCACATCGGGAAGAAACTGCACGTCAAGCGACACCTGGCCGGTGCCGTCGCAGGTGGGGCAGCGCAGCTTGCCGGTGTTGTAGGAGAACGCGCCCGCCTTCAGGCCCGCGGCTTTTGCCTCCTCGGTGCGCGCGAAAGCGCGGCGAAGGTCGTCGAGCACGCCGCAATAGGTGGCAACGGTCGAGCGCACGTTCGCGCCGATGGGGGTTGCGTCGATGAGCTGCGCGCGGACGATACCGGCGGGGTCGATTCCGCGCACGCTTGCGGGCAGGGTTTCGCCAGCGTTTGCGCTGTTCAGCGCGGGAATCAGCTCTTCGAGAACCAGCGTCGTCTTGCCGCTTCCGGATACGCCGGTGACCGCTGTCAACCGGTTGACGGGCAGGTCGACCGACAGCGCATGCACGGTATGCAGCGCGTTGGTTTCCAGGTGGATGGTGCCGCGCTCGAACAGTTGGTTTTCCGGGCAGCGAGGTCGCGCATTCGCCATGGGATCGGGTGTGGCGCACGCGAGTGCCTCGGTCTGCGGCTGCGTTTCGCCCATCGAGGTGACTGCTTTCGTTTTCGTTTGCGGACGCGACACGAGCTCATTGCCACGCGTCGGCGCGTCCGCGGCGTTCCCCGCTTCGCCAGTCACCGGCAAGTACCGCCCGATCAGGGAGTGCGCATCAGCCCGTAGCTCGGGCGGCGTTCCGCAAGCCACCACGTGCCCACCGCCGGCTCCGGCTTCCGGGCCCATCTCCACCAGGTAATCCGCCGCAGCCAGGATGCGCGTGTCGTGATCGACCATTACCACCGAGTTTCCGTCGGCCAGCAGGTCGCGCATGACGCCCAACAGGCCATCGATGTTGGCCGGGTGCAGGCCGATCGACGGCTCATCAAGCACGTAGAGCACGCCGGTGGTGCGATTGCGAACGGCGCGCGCCAGCTGCACGCGCTGGCGCTCGCCGGTGGACAGCGTAGAGCCCGAGCGGTCGAGCGACAGGTAGCCTAGCCCCAGCTCCAGAAGCCGTCGCGCCGTGTGTTGGAACGACTCGCAGATGGAGACCGCCATGGGGCGCAGATCCTCGGCGAGCGTTTCTGGGACGCCATCTACCCAGGTCACTGCCTCGTCGAGCGTCATCTCGCATGCCTTCGCCAGGTTTATCCCGCGCACAATCGGGCCGCGCGCCGCCGCCGACAGGCGCGTGCCCTTGCAATCGGGGCACGGCCCTTCGGTCAGGAAGCGGGCTACGCGCGCCAGGCCCTTTTCGTCCTTGGCCTTCGCCAGCGCGTTCTCCACGGTGTAGACGGCGTTGTAGTAGGTGAAGTCGAGCTCGGCGAAGTTATCGCCCTTCTTCGCTTTGTATAGGATATGGCGCTTTTCGGCCGGGCCGTGGAAGACGATGTCGCGCTCTTTGGGCGTGAGCTGGGAAAACGGCACGTCAAGGCGCACGCCCATCTCGCCGCACACCTGCTTCATGAGGTCCCACATCAGGCTTCCCCAGGGAAGCACTGCGCCCTCGTTGATGGTTTTGCTCTCGTCGGGGACCAGCGCGGCCTCGTTCACGCGCCGCACGGTGCCAGTGCCGCCGCAGGTGGGGCAGGCGCCGCCGCTGTTGAAGGCAAGGTCCTCGGCGCCGGGTCCGAAGAAGGTCTTTCCGCAGGTCGCGCACGTGATCGGCTGCTCGGCCGCCACCGACATGGAGGGCGGGGCGAAGGTGCCGCAGTGTGGGCACGGGTGGCTGCCCACGCGGCTGAACAGCAGGCGCAGGCTGTTCAGCAGCTCGGACATGGTGCCGAAGGTGCTGCGCACGCCGGGGACGCTCGGGCGCTGATGCAGCGCCAGCGCGGCGGGGACGTAGCGCACTTCGTCGACGTCGGCGCGCGCGGCCTGCCCCATGCGGCGTCGCGTGTACGTGGACAGCGCCTCCAGGTAGCGTCGCGAGCCTTCCGCGTACAAAACGCCCAAGGCCAGCGAGCTTTTCCCGCTGCCCGAGACGCCGCACACGCCCACCAACTGGCCCAACGGGATGTCGACGTTCACGTTCCGCAGATTATGGACGCGCGCCCCGCGCACCTCGATATGCGTAGGGCTGGCGGGTGCGATGTCGGTTTGGTCGGTGGGCAGGTGGTTCATGGCGATGCCTTTCAGGCGACGGCGTGATGTTGCCCTTCATTATAAGGCGAGCCCGGGGCACGGGGCATGGGCGGACACTTTGGGGACGTAGCACTAACTGTCCTGAATCGCGTCGCGTTTTGGGCCGAGCGCTCTGAGCGAAGAGATGAGCCCGGCCGCTGGCGCGCTGCTGCTCGGGCACGGGGCGCTCATCTGGACGCATAGCGCGATACTTTGGGACATTTCGGGGATATGGCGCGAGACGCTTCGGGGACGTAGCACTAACTGTCTGGAATCGCGTCGCGTAGTGGCGGGGTTTGTGGGCTGCGAGAGTGTTTGGGGAAACGCAGCGAGGGAGTTGGTGTTGGCTCGTGCGTGCCGGATCTTCTGGGCGGTTTTGCAGGTCGAATTTGCCTGAAAGGCCTTCAGGGTTCGGTGTTTCCCCAGGTCGGCTGCATCGGTAATCAGAGAAGCTGGCGAAAAATCGCCCAGAACTCCAGACTCATGTCAAAATCCGGCCTGGTTTTCTGCAAAACCGTACAGAACTCTACCCCTGCCGCATCCCGGTGATCGCCATCGCACAAGCGAGCGTGCGAATGTCGGGTATACAGCGCCACCTCCCCGAAGTGTCCGGGGTGTGTGCTTCTTTGATCGGCGGCCCCTGGCGCTTGTACAATGGGTTTGACATCTGCAGGGTCATCCAGACGAGAGGATATTCCTATGAGCAAGGTTTTGCTGGTCAACGGCAGCTCGCGGCAGGAGGGCAACACGTCGGTTGCGCTCGCCGAGGTTGCCGCCGCGCTTGAGGGGCACGGCGTTGAGACGGAAACCATGTGGCTGGGCAACAAGCCCGTCAACGACTGCATCGCCTGCGGCAAGTGCGCCGAGCTGGGCGGGAAGTGCGCCATCGCCAACGACGTGGTCAACGAGCTGATCGCCAAGGCGGCGCAGGCCGACGGCTTCGTCTTCGGCACGCCGGTATACTACGCGCACCCCTCGGGCCGCATCCTGTGCGCGCTCGATCGCGCGTTCTATGCGGGCGGTGCGGCGTTTCGCCACAAGCCCGGCGCGGCGGTGGCCGTTGCGCGCCGCGGCGGCACCACGGCGTCGTTCGATGTGCTGAACAAGTACTTCACCATCTGCGAGATGCCCGTCGTGTCGTCCACGTACTGGAACAACGTGCACGGTCGCCTGCCGGGCGAGGCCGCGCAGGACGCGGAGGGCCTGCAGACCATGCGCAACATCGGGCAGAATATGGCCTGGCTGCTCAAGTGCATCGAGGCGGGGAAGGCCGCGGGCATCGACGTCCCCGTCGCCGAGCGCGGCCAGATGACGAACTACATCCGCTAGGTCGGGCGACCGGATCGCGAACCACGCCGCTAGTTCGTGCGGCTTGATGATGAACCGCGTCCGCTAGCCCGGCTGTCAGATCGCGAACCGGGTCCGCTAGCTCGGGCGGCCAGGTCGCGAATCGCTTCCGGTAGCTCGCGCGGCTCCCGGGTCGCAATTTGACGCATTTGTGAAGCGCCGGCCTTGTGCCGGCGCTTCCGTGTTAAATCCGGGAACCCCTACGTTACATTTCGGAAATCTTGGGGAAATCCGCTGCAAAATGGGCCCGTATGAAAACTGCGGCGGTCGCGGCTGCGCCGCCGCTTGCAGAAACCGAACGTGCAAGGAGGCCCTTCGTGGCTAAGGTCAACCCGAATTACCAGAAACTTCCCGGCAGCTATCTGTTCTCCGAGATCGCCCGCCGTACTGCCGCGTACTCCGAGGCGCATCCTGAGGCGAAACTCATCAAGATGGGCATCGGCGACGTCACGCGCCCGCTGGTCCCGGCCGTTATCGAGGCCATGCATGCTGCCGTCGAGGACATGGCGAAGTCCGAGACCTTCCACGGCTACGGCCCCGAGCAGGGCTACGACTTCCTGCGCGCCGCCATCGCCAAGCGCGATTTCCACGCCCTTGGCGTCGATATCGCCGACGATGAGATCTTCATCTCCGACGGCGCGAAGTCCGACTGCGGCAACATCGGCGACATCCTCGACGTCGACAACGTGGTGGCCGTGTGCGATCCGGTGTACCCCGTGTACGTGGACTCCAACGCCATGGCCGGCCGCGCGGGCGACTACGACGAGGCCGCCGAGCGCTGGACGAACATCGTGTACATGCCCACCACCGCTGAGAACGGCTTTTGCCCGGCGCTGCCCGAGGGCCGCGCGGACGTCATCTACCTGTGCAGCCCGAACAACCCCACCGGCACCGTGCTCAACGCCGAGCAGCTGAAGGTGTGGGTCGACTATGCCAACGCCAACGACGCCATCATCATGTTCGACGCCGCTTACGAGCGCTTCATCACCGAAGAGGGCGTGCCGCACTCCATCTACGAGGTGGAAGGCGCCAAGACCTGCGCCATCGAGTTCCGCTCGTTCTCCAAGACGGCGGGCTTCACCGGCGCGCGCTGCGGCTACACCGTGGTGCCCAAGGAGCTGGTTCGCGACGGCCAGAGCCTCAACGCCATGTGGAACCGCCGCCAGTGCACGAAGTTCAACGGCGCCAGCTACATCATCCAGCGCGGTGCCGCGGCCATCTACACCGAGGAAGGCGAGCGCCAGATCGAGGAGACGCTGGCGTACTACCGCAACAACGCACGCGTGATCAAAGAGGGCCTCGAGGCCGCCGGCTTCACCGTGTACGGCGCGGTGAACAGCCCGTATATCTGGTGCAAGACGCCTGAGGGCGTGGGCAGTTGGGAGTTCTTCGACAAGCTGCTGACCGAGGCGAACATCATCACCACGCCGGGCGCAGGCTTCGGCCCCTCGGGCGAGGGCTACGTGCGCCTGACCGCCTTCGGCGATGCCGACGCCACGGTAGAGGCCATGGACCGCATCCAGAAGCTCATGGGTAAGTAAGAGGTTGCGCGCGACCGTCCGTTGATGCTGCGGCTGCTGTTGCTGCTGCGCGCGGTAACGCGTGTGGTTACTAATGCGGGCGAGGGTGCGGCAGCGTGCAGCCGCCGTAGCGTTTGTAGTTGCGAAAAAAGAGGGGGGCCGCAGGCCCCCTTTTCGTATGTATTGGCGCACTTGCTGCCAAAAAGTGCGCGAGTGCGTGTTCGTCTCGGTGACGCATGAGATGAACGAGCCGATTCATGTAACGAACGCATGTGCGTTGGGATTTGTCGCGTCTTAACGTCGAGGGATGCACCCGTTCGCCGCCGCCGCACCCCTCATCGCCACCTACCCACACGCACTCGCGCGTATTTTGGCAGCAAGTGCGTTGAACCCTGGCCGAAACGAGGTTGCGGCTCGAAGCATGCGCGCGCGAGCAGAGATGCGCGTGAAGATTCAAACGAGCTTGAAGGTACATGATGATCTACTAGCATAGTGCGTATCACACCGGTGTAAGACGGTGACCGAGTGCGTGAAGTGCAGGGCCTGGGAGCAAAAAGGGGCCGAAACTGTGCAATTTCTGCACAGTGAGTGAATTGGTCATCATTTTCGACAGATAACACCACAGACGGAGAATAAGTAACATGCAATGATTTTTCGGTCAGCAACTTATGTTAGACCTCGATACCGTTCTTTGCGAGAAAACGCGCTATTGATGCTGCGAGACATCACGCATACGACTGGTGCGGCAAAATGCTTCGAGGTTCAGTCTTGTTTTGCAATCAAAAAGGCGGTTGGCAAACTGCCAACCGCCCTAAACGGTGCAAGAATCGTATCAGTTGCCGTTAACGCTTCTTGCTAATAACCTTCGCTTACGGGTGCGTCGTCGACCGCTAGCAGCCCTCGCGTGCGGGCGCATCGCCGCTCGCCGGTGAGGGCGCGCTGCCGTCCGCAGGTGCTTCGGCTTCCTCCGCATAGCTGCGTTTCTTAAGCAGCATGGAGACTGCCAGGGCAAGCACGGCCAGCGCTAGGCTGAACGCGAAGCCCCAGTGCACGCCGTTGGTGAACGCGACTGCGCCGCCTTCCGCGCTTGCCGCCTGGCCCATGCCCAACAGGCTGGTGGCGACGGCGGTGGCAACGGCGCCGAGCACCTGCTGCAGGGTGTTCATCATGGTGGAGCCGTCCGCGTTCATGCTGTGCGGCAGCGAGTTCAGGGCGCTCGTCTGGCTCGGCGACATAGCCAGCGGCACGCCGATCATCAGGATCACGTGAGCGCAAACCACATACGCGATGGGCGTTTCGGGCGTCGCCAGCAGGAACATCACCGTGCCGGCGATGGACAGGGCGAAACCGACGCGCGCCGGGATGCGGGCGCCGATGCGGTCGTACAACCCGCCGGCGATCACGGACACGATGCAGTTCACCACGCCGCCGGGCAGCATGAGCATACCCGTCATGGCAACGGGCAAAAGCATGCCGCTTTGGATGTACTGCGGCAGCAGATACATGGCCGAAAGCGTGATGCCGAAGTTCAGCATCACCAGCGTCACGCCCACGCGGTAGCCCTGCTGGCAGAATGCGCGCACATCAAGCACGGGAGTCTCCATGTGCAGCTGGCGATACACGTACGTAGCAATGCAGACCACGCCGATGACCAGCGCGGACACCACCTCGACGCTGGTCCATCCGTACAGGCTGGCAAGCCCGGCGCCCAACACCACGCCGCCGAATCCCAGGCACGAGAGCACGCACGAGAGCGCATCGACGCGCGGACGTGTCAGCTCGTAGGGGTTCACTAGGAACCTCGCTGCGAACACCATGGCCGCTGCCAGCACCACGGCGAAGGTAAAGAAGATGAAGCGCCAGCTCAGAGCACCCAGGATAATGCCCGAGAGGGTGGGACCGATGGCGGGGGCGAACATGATGATGAGCGCCGTCAAACCCATGGCAGCGCCGATCTTCACCGGTGGGAACACCTCAAGCACCACGGCGAACATCATGGGCAGGACCAGGCCCGTGCCCACGCCTTGCACCAGGCGGCCCGCCAGCATCACCTCGAAGCTAGGGGCGAATCCGCTGATCAACGAGCCGACGAAGAACGCGCCCAGCGCGAACAGCGTGAGCTTGCGCACGCTGAACCACTTCATGAGCAGGCTGGCGAAGGGCAGCACGATGCCGATGACCAGCATATATCCGATGACTACCCACTGCATGACGGCCATGTCGACGCCGAACGCCTCGGTCAGCTGCGGAAGCGCGATGTTGAGCGACGTCTCGCTGAACATGCCCGTGAAACCGCCCAGATACAGGCCCATCATGGTCAGGTAGGGGTGCGCAACCTCAACGTGCGCCTTATGGGGATCAAAACCTTGCATACTGTTTTCCGTACATTCCTTTCCGACTTTTGCGCAGCGCCCGCACAGGCGAAACAGGCCCGGAAATACAAAAAGCGGGGTCTGCAAAGGAAGCTTTCATCCTTTGCAGACCCCGCTTATGGGCGCTGCTGACTACCACTAATTGCTTTTAGCCTAGCAGAAACCACCCTCGTTTCGTAAGCGTTTAAATTGTGGAGAAGCAAAAAGCGCCTCCCGTGAAGGGGAGGCGCTTCGTGGGCTTCGCGTTCGCGTAATGCTATGCGAGCTCGATGGGATAGCTGGCGATGGTGTCGTAGGTGTCGTTGTCCATCAGGCTGATGGTGCCGGCGACGTTCTTCATGGCGTCGATGTCGGTAACCTTGGTGCTGTCGAAGTAGCCGAAGGTCTCGGCGAACATACCGGGCTTGACGGTCTCGGTCAGGGTGAAGTCGACCATCTGGCCGTCGACGCTGAAGGTGCCGTACTCGGCCATGAACAGGACGGTCTTGTCGGCGGTCTTGTTCTCAACCTTGAAGGTGTAGCCGCAGTCGTCGAGCCAATCCTGCTTCTTGTTCAGCACGGTGATGGTGCAGTTCTCGTCGTCGACGAGCACCTTGTCAACGGCAACGGTGTTCTTGTCGGAGGCGGTTGCGGCCTTCGCGTCGCCCGCAGTGCCCTCGGTCTTGACCTCGCCGCGCTCGAACGTCATGGCGTAGCCGTCGTCGGTCATCTGCAGCTTACCGTCGGTGATGGTTGCGGTGATGGGGCTGCCGTCGATGGTGAACTTGGCTTCCGTGGCGCTCTTGGCCTCCCACGTGCCGTCAAGGGGCTCGCCGAACATGACGAGCGCGCAGGTGCCGTCCTCGTTGACGTTCAGGCCCACGCTCATGCCGAACGCGTCGAGCATGGCGATGTCCTCAGCGGTGGCCTCTTCGCCGTCAGACACCATGCCCGCCAGCTTCCACGATCCGATGAACGCCTCTTTCGCGTCCTTGTCGTTGGTCGCGCCGCCACCGCCGCCGCAGCCGGCCAGTGCTAGGCACAGCGTCATCGCGCATGCTGCCAGCGCGCATACCAATAGCTTCCTCTTCATGTCCCTCACTCCCTTTCTGTTTGATGCTCCTATGGCGAACCTTCGGTCCCTCGCCGAAGGCGTGTGCCCTGCTTGTGCGCTTGTGCGCAAATCGAACGGGCGGGCGCTTATCCCATCGCGCCGCCGCAGTACTCGCAGCGCCCTTGCGCGTCCGGGACGGTGGTTGCGCCGCAGAACGGACAGGTTTGCGCGGTCTTCGGTGCCGCGGCTGCCGCTGCCTGCTCGCGGACGGTTTCGCGCAGCTGGGTGAGCGCTTCGCGAATTTGCTGCGCCTGACGCTCCGCCTCGCGGTATTCGACGGAATTGCGCTCCTCGATACGGTAGTCGTTGACCTTGAACGTGATCTCGTTGAAGTACGGCGAGTTCACGTGGATGGTCACGTACACGTCGTAGTCGATGTCGTAGCGCGGCGGGTCGTAGCTTTGCGAATGGCCCTCGTCGTCTTTCCAGGTGAGCTCGCTGCGCGTCTCGCGGATCTCGGTGTCGCAGCCCGTGACCTGGGAAAAGTCCATAACGTCGGGGTTTGCGTCGCGCCAACGGGAATTTCGCGTGACGATGAAGCGCTTCGCGTCCTCGTCGAGCATCACCTTCATGTCGCAGCCGAGCGTGCGCGTGACGTTGAGCTCCGCCACCTTCTGCCGGTTGGCCTCGCGGTACTCAAGCTGCTCGGCGATCTGCTCGACGGTGCTCGCGCGTCGGTCGCTGAAGAACGGCGACAGCTTGCCCGCGCACTCCTTGCACAGGTTGCCGTCCTCAAGCTTGCGATTGCCCAGAAGCCCGATCTCGCCGCCGCAGATGCTGCAGGTTTTCTTTTCGAACATCTTTCCGAACAGCCCCATGTCGCGCCCCTTTCATCGTCTCCAACTCCGTACCCAGATAATGGCAGAAGCGCAGAAGGCGAAGAAGCGCCCTGCGGCTCGAAAAGGGGTGCAAAAGCGCACCGAACGGCTCAGGTTGCCGTTCGGGGAACTGGAAAGGCTTGTGTTATCGCGCTCTATTCCTCAGATTGTTCGCCGGTGCGGCCCATGCCGGGGATGATGAGGCCGCTTGAAACCGCGTGCACGGCCAGGCGCAGGATGTTGTCGTAGCCGGTTTTCGCCAGGATCTCGGAGATGTGGCGCTTCACGGTGCCTTCGGACAGGTACAGCTCCTGCGCGATCTCCTTGCGCGTTTTCGTCTCGCACACCAGGCGCAGGATGTCGATCTCGGTTTGCGTGAGCGCCGCAGCGCCGGAAAGCGCGTTGGATTGCGGGCGCGGGAACGTGGAATAGCCCTCCATGGTGGAGCGGATGACGGCGATGAGCTCGGCCGTGCCGACATTCTTGTACGCGAAGCTGTCCACGCCGGCGGCGCGAGCCTGTTCGACGAACGTGATCTCGGGCATGCCCGTCATGATGACCACGCGCACGTCGGGGTGCGTCTCCTTGATAGCGGCGGCCGCCACGATGCCGCTGGAATCGTTATCCGTGCACACGTCCAACAGCGCCAGGTTTGCGTTGTGCTTTTCGACTGCGGAAAGGGCGTCGGCCGCATCGGCGATGGCCGCGACGACGTGCATGTCGTCCTGCATGTCGATGGCACACGCGAGCGAGTCGCGCAGCATGGCTTGATCTTCGGCGATGACCATGTCGATCATGGCGTCCCCCTGGGCGTAGAAGGCGGTCCTTGCATATCGCCGGAACAGCGGCGATGCCCTCTATTCTACCGTGGAACCACAGCTTCTAGCGTGAAAGGCTGGGTGGCCGTTACCTGGCAGGTGCCGCCGACCGCGCCAACGGCCTCGCGCATGCTGGGAAGCC
>ERZ1034917.239-NODE-239-length-53024-cov-15.370368_pt1 | contig 53024 bp, 41 predicted proteins | sample MGYA00520605_ERZ1034917 | MGnify/ENA primary metagenome ERZ1034917 (study PRJEB33766, sample SAMN09781784) | gut metagenome | biome: gut microbiome | host: Homo sapiens | place: Madagascar | study: EMG produced TPA metagenomics assembly of the PRJNA485056 data... | reverse complement strand
CGGTGGGGTTCCGGGGCGACGCCCCGGACCGCCGGAGGCAACGCCCGGATCAGACGAGGGCGCGGGCGCGGGCGAGCGCTTTGTCGATGTGGGGGCAGATGTTCTCCTTGCCGATTTCGGCGGCGAGGCCATAGTGTTCCATCGCGCGCATCGGCTGGGAATCCGGGAGCACGCCGGAGAGGATCAGCCCGATCTTCTCTTTCCGGCACTGGCGCAGGAAGTCGGCCAGCACGTTCAGCCCGGTCGCGTCGATCGCCGGAACCATGCGCATGCGCAGGATGATGATCCGGTCCTCGGTGCTGCGGTGGCTCATCGCGGCGTCGCGGAAGCCGTCCACCGCTCCGAAGAAGAACGGCCCCTGAATTTCAAAGACCACGACATGGTCCGGCACTTCGCGCCGTTCGATCGCGTCGGGATCGTCGACCGGCTCGACCCGGTCTCCGCCGAGTTCACCGGTGATCGCGCTGACGTTGGAGATTTCGGACATCCGGCGAATGAAGAGCAGCGCCGCCAGCACCACACCGATTTCCACCGCCGCGACCAGGTCGACGAAGACGGTCAGCAGAAACGTCGTCAGCATCACCGCCCAGTCGCTTTTGGGCCCCTTGAAAATCTGCAGGAAAGTGCGGTATTCGCACATGTTGTAGCAGACCACCATCATGATTCCGGCCAGCGCCGCCAACGGAATCAGCTTGGCCTGAGGCGCGAGCAGCAGCAGGATCAGCGCGAGCACCACCGCGTGAATGATTCCGGCGATCGGAGTGCGCCCGCCGCTTTTGATGTTGGTCGCGGTGCGCGCGATCGCGCCGGTGGCCGGAATGCCGCCGAACAGCACGGAACCGATGTTGCCGATCCCCTGTGCGGTCAGCTCGGTATTGGGGCGGTGGCGGCCGCCGGTCATGCCGTCCGCGACGGTCGCGCTGAGCAATGATTCGATGCCGGCCAATAGAGCGATGGTGAAAGCGGGCATCACCAGCTCAGGCAGTTCATGCCAGCCGGGAAAGACGAAGGCTGGCATCGGCAGAGTGCGGGGGAGTTCGCCGAAACGCGAACCGATGGTCTCCACTTGAAATCCGCACAGCGCGGTCAGCACGGTGGCGGCCAGCATGCCGATCAGCATCGCGGGCCAGCGGGGCAGGAAACGCTTCACCAGACAGATCGCGATCACGGTGAAGGCGCTGACGCCGACGGTGGCCGGATTGATCTTTCCGGCGTTTTCGACGCAGCAGGCCAGCTTGCCGATGAAGCCGGCGGGCATGGAAGCGAGGCCGAGCCCGAGCAGGTCGTTGAGCTGGGTCGCGAAGATCACCACCGCGATTCCCGAAGTGAAGCCGGTGGTGACGGGGAACGGGATGAATTTGATCAGCGCCCCCATCCGGAACGCCCCGAATAAAATCAGGATGATCCCCGCCATCATCGTCGCCGCCAGCAGTCCGGCATCGCCGAACTTGAGGTAGATCGACGAGATGATCACGATGAATGCGCCGGTCGGACCGCCGATCTGCACGCTGCTGCCGCCGAAAAAGGAGATCAGGAAGCCCGCGACGATTGCAGTGTAGATGCCGCGCGCCGGAGAGAAGCCCGATGCGATCGCGAAAGCCATCGCCAGCGGCAGCGCGACCACGCCGACAGTGGCGCCGGCAAAAAGATCGCTGCTGAATTTTTTCCAGGAATAATGCTTGAGCTCGGAGAAGAGAACTGGACGGAACATCGTAACAATCATACCCTTTTCTGTTGTTGGAAAAGGATAAATATACGATCAAAAATCCGTTTTTTCAAGCTCGGATCACAAGAATTTCCGTGACTTTACACCAACACGGGCCGGAATTCCTCCGCGCTGCGGCGGCAGGCGTCGATGGTCCGGACCAGTTCGAGGATTTCATCGGCCTTCACGAAGGGGGCGCGGTCCAGCGCGTAGTAGTCGTAACAGTACCGGTAGTAGGCATCCCGGTCCGCCGGCAGTTCCGGAAGCGTCTCGGTCTGCCAGGCGATCGGCTCGGAGGGGTAACGGCGCCCGGCAGCGGCCAGCCCGGTGTCGGCCTTCATCTCCGGCAGCGCGCCGGGCAGGAAGTAACGCAGCTTCCATTCGCCGTCCTGATAGAGCGCGGCGCCGCGCCGCCCGCAGATGCGCCACTCCGGCAGCGGCAGTGCGACCGCCTGGTTGATGTCGAGATCGAAGAGCAGGCCGCTTCCGGCGGTGATCAGCGCGTGAACCACGTCGTCCGCGTCGCCGAGGGAGGCGATCCGGCGCAACTCGCAGCGCACATGCCCCACCCGGCTGCCGGTCAGGTACAGCAGCTGGTCGATGTAGTGGGAGCCGTAGTTGAGCAGCATGCCGCCGCCGTTTTTGCGGAACGCCTGCCAGTCGTTGCGGCGGGCATAGTTGCTGAGATGGCGTTCGATCAGATAGAGAGGGCCGAGTTTGCCGGAGTCGAGGATCACGCGGACGGCGCGGGCTTCGCCGTTCAGCCGGTGCGGCTGGTAGGTCATCAGCTTGCGGCCGGTTTCGCGGGCGGTGCGGAACATCGCTTCGGCTTCGGCGGAACAGAGCGCCAGCGGTTTGTCGCAGAAGACGTCGCAGCCGGCGCGCATCGCCCAGATCGCCTGGTCGGCGTGGAAGACCGTGGGCGAAGCGATCACCACCAGATCGGGATGCAGTTCTTCGAGCATCGGCTCGAAGTCGGTATAGAGGGCGGAAACTCCGAAGCGGGCCTGCGCTTCGGCGAGCCGCTCGCGGCAGGGATCGACGACGGCGACGGGATGGAATCCATCGTGCGCACAGAGCTGCGGCAGGTGGAAGTCCCAGGCGATGCGCCCGAGCCCGGAGACGGCGGTACGCAGAATTTTTTTCATACTATGGTTTCCTGTCGGTAAGGTAAGTTACGGTTCAAGGCTGGAGGGGCGGTTGCGGAAGTCGGCGCTGCGCTTGTAATAATCGTCCCACAGCTCGATGCCGAACTCCCTGACCATCTCCTCGCTGGTCACGTCGTCGAGTTCTGACGTCAGCAGCACCGCGCCGACGAAGCCGGGGTCGAAAACGGTCACGCCGCGCCCGTACTTCTTCTTGACCGCTTCGAGCTTTTCCCAGTTTTCGTCGAGGTGGACCACCTGATAATCGAGGTTGATCGCCGCGGTGACGCGCGGCAGGTAGTTCGTGGAACAGGCGACGCGGGCGCCGAGCGGGTTGAGGATGTTGTTTTCCGGCCCGGCGATCGCGCCGACGAAGTAGCTGCGGCAGTGGTAGGCCCAGTAGCCCTGCATCAGCCCGCCGTGGTACATCGAGCTGAAAATAATCAGGTCGGGACGCTGTTTCGCATACCGTTCCAGCAGCTCGTGGAAGTTCAGGTCGAAGCAGATCGCCATCCCGACCCGGCCGAAGTCGGTCTGGAACACCGGAGCCTCTTTTCCGGCAAGCGTTTTCCATTCGGTGACCTCGCCGACAGTCGGATAATTTTTATTGTAGATTCCGGCGATTTCGCCGTTGCGGTCGATCAGCTGCGTGGAGTTGCGCCAGGTGCCGTCCGGCATCTCCCGGGCGGCGGAATAGGCGATGTAGCAGCGGTTCCGCCGGGCGACATCGCGGAAGAAATCCCGGATCTTATCGCCCCGGAACCGGTAGTAGGAAAAACGCTCCTCTTTGTTCATCGCCGGATAACGGTCGCAGACTTCGGGCAGCACGATCAGATCGGGACGGTCCGGGAGGACCTGTTCAAGCTCGCGCTTCCAGTGCGAAATCATCGTATCCACCGCCTGCTGATTGTCGGCGGGCCGGAGCTGAAGGGGAAAGGGGCCGAGCGAGCTTACCACAATCTTGCGGCGGGCTTTGGGCGGTTTATTTTCCGCCGATTCGCCCGGCGCGGCGAACAGCAGTGCTCCGCAGGCAAGGGACAACAGAATGGCAGTCAATTTGGTCGGCATGGTCTATTCCTCCAAGGTGGATTTGCGTTTTCTGGCGTTGCAGGCGTGAAACTGGCCGGTCAGGTAGATGCGGCGCGCCGCCGAACCGGGCTGGGCCACCCGCCGGAGACTCTCCTCCAGCGCGACGGCTCCGGCCTCGTACCAGTCCGGTCCGATGGTGTTCATCGGTTCGTAAAAGTGAATCAGCCGCGATTTCCCGTCGAGGCTGAGGATATGCCGCTCCGCCGCGAGACAGCCCCCGGTCCGCTCCCGGTAGCGGACGGCGCAGTGATTGGCGACAGTGCCGCTGACGAAGAAGTAGCCGAGGGCGGAATCCTCCACGTCGCACGCCTCCGGCGGCAGTGCGGCGTAGGGATCGAATTCGATGAACTCACTGCCGCCGTACCGGTTCCAGAGCTCACGGAACACGGTTCCGCGCGTGTGGTGGATCGAACCGGGGTGGGAGAAAATCCGCACCGTCTCCACCTTGCGCCTGCGGAAAAACGCGGCGGCGGTCTCGGCGGCGGCGAAGGGGTCGAGCGTAACCGTGGAATTGCGCCCGTCGTAGGAGGCGTGCATCTCCAGCCCGACGCAGGGGCGCGTCTTCGGCAGGTACTTGAGCCGGGTGTCGTAGTCGCCGAGGAAGAGCAGCACGTCATTTTCGGTGGCGACTTCATCCAGAAAGGCGCGGCCGAGTTCGTGATGGTTGCGGAACCGGATGTACAGACGGCAATTGTGGTGGCGCGACGCCTCCTGCACGCCCCGGAGCGCGTGGGCGCAGTAGTGTTCCGACGGGTCGCTGTTGATCATGAAGACCGCGATCCGGGTTTCGGCGGCGTCCTGCTCCGGCCCCGACACGTTCTCCGGGCGGCGGACGAAGGTGCCGGAGCCGTGGCGCACCTCCAATAGATTGTTGTCCACCATCAGCCGGATGCCGCGCGCGGCGGTGCCGGTGGAGAGGCGGAACATCCGGCAAAGCTCGCGCAGCGTCGGAATCGGCGACCCCGGCGGATATTTGCCGCTGACGATCATCGACTCCAGATACTCCACCATGTCGTGGAAGATCAGTTTTTCCGGTGTGCGCATTTTCGTGTTCCAAAGTGTTCAAATAATCTGCTATAATTTTAGCACACTTGCACTCCGGTGTCAAGAGGGCCGCGTAAATAAATACCGATATTTTCTTTAAAGCCGTGATACGAATTGCATTTTCCCTTGCGTTGTCTATATTATGAAAGGGAGAATTCAGAGCTATGGAAATGACGCGAAAGACAATCTGGCTGATCGGAGTTGCCGCAATCGCGGCCGGGCTGGCCGCCGGGACCGCGGCGGGCTGGTACTTCGGCAGCCGGAGCCGTGCATGCGAAGTGCCGGCTGCCATTCCGGCAACGGTTCCGGAAAGCGTGCCGGCACCCGACGCGACAACGCTGAAACGGGCCGCCGACCGCGCGCTGCGCGATATCGGAGTGCGCGCAAGATCGGCGGGCGTGGAGCTTGACGAAACCCTTTCCGACGGCAGCCGGCTGGTCACGGTGTATCTGGAGAACGGCCGGACCGCGCAGGGGCGGCTCTACCGCGACCGGCTCCGCTGGAAAATCAGTCTCGACCGGCGCAGCCTGTGGGACGCCGACCGGGTGATCGTCGTGGAGCATGAAAGGCATATCAGGTAAGGAGATTGAAAATGAAAAAAATCGGTTTGGCCGGAATATTGCTGACGGCGGCGGCGCTGCTGCTGCCGGGAGCGGAGGAGGCGGCGCCGGTTCCGGCGATGAAGATTGCGGTGTTCGATTTCTCGACCATCGACACGATCGGGCAGAAATTTTACCGTTACACGGAAAACCGGATGCCCGCGATGGTCTACAACCAGCTCACCTCCGCCGACTACGGCACCATCGACGACCGGATGCTCGGCTGGGTGCGCAGCCTCGAAGTACAGGCCACTTTGCAGGAGCGGCGCGAGGACCGCGACCGGCAATCGCAACTGAACGACCGCGAACTGGCGCGGCGCGACGAGCTGGCCGCGAAAATCCTGAATTCGCCGCAGCGTTCAACGGTGATCGGCTCGGAATACATGATCGCCGCGCTCGGCGACTACCCCGAAGCGTTTTCGCCGGTGGACCGGCGGGCGCTGGATGATTCGCTGCTCGCGATTGAACTCGGCACTCAGGCCGACGCGATGGCGCAGGCGAAAGAGAAGTTCGGCAAGCTGACCGGCGCGACCCATGCGCTGTACGGGGTGGTTTCCGATTTTCAGGTCGAGGCAACCTCTTTCAAAGGGTACGGCATCGAAACCAAAAATAAACTCTACACCCTCGACGTGATCGTGAAGGTGGTGGAACTCGGCACGAACCGGGTGGTGTTCAGCGGCCTTTTCACCGGAAAAATCAAGCGGCTCGACCACGGCGCGACGACCCGCCGCGACACCGGATTGTACGAAAAACTGATGAAGGACGCGGTCGGACAGGCCGCCGCCGCGATGAATGAGCGGTTTGCGAAAAAGGAGGCGAAATGATGAAAACGTGGACCCGTCGGCTGCTGCCGCTGCTGCTGTGCGCGGGCGCTTCGCTCGCGGCGCTCGACCGGATTGCGGTGGCGGAGATCGAAACCAAAGGCAAGCTGGACGCCGCCTCGGTGGCCGGACTGGCGGAGCGGATCGAGGCGAAGCTCGGCGGCGGCTATGAGGTGATCTCGCGGTCGGCGCTGAAAGCGATGCTCAAGGAGGCCGCGTTCCAGCAGGAGTCCGGGTTAGTCGCGGATCGCGAACAGCTCGCCCGCCTCGCCGAGGTGCACGGCGTGAAATACCTGCTGGCGACGACGATTGCAAGGATCGGCTCCAAGCTGAGCATGACCGTGATGGTGGTGGACTGCACCACCGGCAGGCTCGACCCCGACCGCCGCATCGCGATCGAGGCGGACAATCTGGAAAAGCTCTTCCGCCAGCTCGACGGCGCGCTCGACCGGATCGGGCTGCTGCACCTGCCGCCGACCGAGGCGGGGTTGAAGCAGCTCGCGGTGCTGCCGGTGCAGGCCGCTCCGGGGATCGGCCGGGAGGATGGGAGCACATTCGGCGCCAAGCTGAATGAGTTTCTGCTCAAATCCGGCAGTTTCGAGCTGCTGAACCGCGACGCGCTGAATCTGGTCGCAATGGAATCCGCGCTGGTCGACGCCGAGCAGGCCGCTCCGGGCCAGTATGTGAAGGTCGGCCAGATCGCGGTCGGCGACTGGCTGATCGCGGTGAAGCTGAAGCGGCTGGAGGTGAACCGGCTCTCCTCCGGCACCGCAATCGCAGGCGTTTCGACCCGCGAGGTTGCAACGCTGGAAGCCGAGCTGCGGATCATCGATGTAAAGACCGGCGCACTGGTCGCGATTGAAAATGTTACCTGCCGCCGCAAGACCACCGACATTCCGGCGAATGTCCGGCGCGACTGGACCGCGGCCGACTACCGCAACGACCTGATGGAGCAGGCCGCCGAGCAGGCGGGCCGCAAGCTGCTGGAACGGCTCGATCCGGTGCTGGTTGCGGCAATCGAAGGCAAGCAGCTCTACCTGACCCGGGGCGAAGGCGCCGGAGTGCGTCCCGGCCAGACCTACGAAATCTACACGCCGGGCAAAACGGTGCTCCATCCGAAAACGAAAAAGCCGCTCGGCACGGCGGAGAAGCGGGTCGGCGTCGCGCGGATCGACTCCGTCGCGGCCAATATGAGCATCGCTTCGCTGCAGGACGGGGCGGCGGAAGCGGCGGTCGGGGCGCGCTGCCGGCTGCTGGACGACGCTCCGGCGGTTTCGGAACCGGCGTCGCCTCCGGCTTACCCGATGGCGACGCCGTAACGGGAAGGGCGAAGCGTTGAACGGAGCGAAACGGATTCTCTGGATGGCCGGTGTACTGGCGGCGCTGCTGTGCGGCTGCCGCACTGATTACACCCGCAGCGATCAGGAGCATCTGCGCACGCTCTACTACTCCAACCGCCTCGCCGACGCGGCCGCATTCAGCATGAAAATGAGCGACGCCGAGGACGGCGAAACCAGCCGTAACGCGCTGCTGTGGCATCTGGAGGCGGGCAGCGTGAACCTCGACGCGGGCAACTTCGACGATGCGCTGACCGCGCTGGAGCGGGCCGAGAAGCTGCTGTGGCTCTTCGACCGGCAGGGGCACATCCGCTGCCACGAGCCGGGGGCGCTGACCTACCGGGGCTACCGCAGCGACCGCATGATACTCGGGATGTTGAAGTTCTTCGCCTATTTCAGCAAGGGGGAGCTGGAGGATGCCTTGGTGGAGGTGCGGCGGATCCGTTCCGGTCAGTACCAATATCTGCTGCGCGAATCCGATCCCCGTCTGCGTGAATACGACCGCGAAAACTACGGCAAAAAAGTGCCGCCCTACCGGATCGGGCAGTTGATGCGGGACAACCTGAACCGGGGCACCTTCGAGGCGGCCGGAATGCAGAAGGAGTTCGGCGAATACCGCGACCGGCTGCGGCCGCAACTGGCGGCGCTGTTCAATCCGCTGGCGTTCTATCTGTCGGCGGTCGGCTATTACTGGGACAATGAATTCGACGAGGCGGCGCTGGACCTCAAATACCTGCATCAGCTCCAACCGGGCAACGAGCTTTTCAACCGCGACTACGCGACGGTGCTGCGGCTGCTGGACGAAAAACTGCCGCCGGAGCTGGAAAAGACGAAGCCGTGGAACTATTCGCTGACCGACGACCTCGCGGTGGTGATTCTGGCGCAGGGTGTTCCGCCCGGCTGGAAGGACCGCCGCGCGACCGTGCGGCTGCCTGATTACGTACCGGGGCACTGGAAATTCAGCGAACCGGAATTCGTCAGCTCCGCGGGCTTGCGGCTTTCCGCCGCCGCCGGCGGCGAAACCTTCCGGGGGAGCGAACTTGCCGACCTGAACGCGGTGTTCCGCGATGAGTTCTGGCAGTTGACCATGCCGTCCCTGGTGCGCTCGGCCTCCGCCGCGATCAAGGCGATGACCGCCGAGAACAACCGGGCCAAAGTGGCGCTGGCGGCGCTGCTGGCTTCCAAAGATTTCGAGGGCAAGGCGCTGGCGGTCGCGGCGGCGCAGGCGCGGGTGGCTTCGACTTCGAGCGTGTCGATCGACGAAACCGACTGGCGGCGCTGGGTCACGGTCGCGCAGCAGTATCAGGTGCTGCACCTGCCGATCCCGCAGGACCGCAAGGTGACGGTCGAGGTGGCGGATGCAAAGGGCAAGACGCTCTTCCGGCGGCAGCTGGAATTCGACCGGGACACGACCCGCGCCGTGGTGTACGTCCGTGAAATCGGCGGGAAGTTTCACCTGAAACAGTGGAGTACGATGGAGTGAAAAGAGTACTGTATGGCATAACCGGGCTTTGTTTTCTGCTGTTGCTGTTGGCGGCGGGAGGCTGCGCCTCTCCGGCCCGGATCATCGGCATCGACAGCGACGAGGCGCTGGTCACGGTCAGCGGCATCGATCCGGCCGACTGGCAGCGGGCCGCCGAGGAGAACATCCGTTCGCTGCTGGCCTCCGGCGCACTGCGCCGCACCGACGGGCAGCAGCCGGTGGTGATGATCAGCCGCATCCGCAACTACACGATGATGCACCTGGAGTCGCAGATCCTGACCGACAAGATACGGCGGGCGATTCTGCAGTCCGGGCAGGCGAAGGTCTCCTCGGCGGTCGGCGTCGGCGGCAACATCGACCTTGCGGTGCGCCGCATCCGCGCGAAAGAGCTGGACGATCTCTTCGACCAGTCCACCGTGCAGAAGCGCGGCACCGTGATCGCGCCGAACTTCAGCCTCTCCGGGGCGATCACCCAGCAGACCGCCTATCAGGGGCGGACCGAGGAGAGTTATTTTCTGTTCCACATGGCGCTGACCGATCTCGCGACCGGGCTGGCGGTGTGGGAAAATACCGTGGAAATTCTGAAACAGGGGACCTACCCGCTGTTCTATTAGAGAAAGGATGGACAGGATGAAACGATTGGCTTTGTCGGCGGTCTGCGCCGCCGCGCTGGCAATGCTGGCGGCGGGCTGCCAGAACACCGTGAACACGCTTTCGGGCGGCCCGGAGGTATCGCAACTGGATTTGCAGCGTTTTTCGAGCGACAGCTTCTGCCGCGACCGGCTGGCGGTGATGTCGGTTCACCGGTCGCGGACCGAAGGCGGCGCGATGAAACTTCAGGTCGCGCTGCGCAGCGAACGCTACGGCTTCTTCCCCGAAATCTGGAGCTGGTTCACCGGCGAGAATCCCTACTACATCAACTACCGGGTCGACTGGTTCGATCCCGACGGGATGAAGGTCGCTTCGCCGTCGTCGAACTGGATGACCGAGATTTTCTACCCCGGCGAAACCAGATACCTCCAGAGCGTCGCGCCGAATTCAAAGTGCAGCGGCTTTATGGTGAGCCTCAAGGAAAAGAACGACTGACGAAAGGAAATCGGATATGAAACAGTACGCCCTGTTCGGCGGCGCCGCCGCCATTGCGCTCGGACTCGCGGCCGGATGCGCCGTCGCCCCCCACCGGATCGATCCGGCCGGAGACGAAATGCTGACCAGCACCCACAGAATCGATGTGAAAGACTGGCAGACCGCCGCATTGAAATCGATCGATTCGTTGCTGGAGTCCGGCGCACTGGCCCGCACGGACGGCCGCAAGACGGTCGTGATGGTCGGCGAGGTCAAAAACAGCACCTCCACTCCGGTAAACACCCGCATCCTGACCGACAAGATCCGGCAGGCCATCCTGAAATCCGGCAAGGCGGTGACCACCACCGCAGTCGGCGCGAAAGGGGCGGAGGAGACCGCGACCCGGCAGGTGCGCGAACTGGAAAATGACGACCTGTTCAATCAGGCGACGGTGCAGAAGCGCGGCACGGTGATCTCTCCGGATATGAGCCTCTCCGGCGAAATCGTGCAGCAGAAAAGCAAAGTCGGCCGGGTGGAAGAGTCCTATTTCTTCTTCCACGTGGTGATGACCGACCTCGCGACCGGCCTCGCCGTCTGGGAGGACAACGTCGAAATCGGCAAGCAGGAAACCAAATCGATCTTCGATTGACATACGGGGATGCCTCCGGCGGCCTCCCCCCCCACTGGGGAATGCCTCCGGCGGCCGGGGGCGCTTCGCCCCCCGGTCCCCCAAACCGGCAAGGTGCCGGCGCCGGGTACGGTTTTGAATTTTTACTGCGTAAAAATTACAAAACCGGGTTTATTAATCATGGGTTGTGAGAAGTCTATGGGCGATTTACCGCACCGGCACGTTGCCGGTCGGGGTCAAGAGGCGAAGCGCCCTTGCCACCGGAGATGCGATTGAAAATCAGGCCGCGTAGCGCACAAGATCTGCAAACCGCAGGGTTGCAGACCCGCCTGCCGCGAAAGCGGCATGGCTTCCCACGCCTCCCGGCCTCCTGCTGCTTCTACTACCAGGCCGGATGGTTGAAATACCACTCTGCCGCCAGCTCCAGCCCCTGTTTCACGCCGATCTCCGGCTCGTACCCCAGCAGGCGGCGCGCTTTGCCGATGTCGGCAAGCGAATGCGGAATGTCTCCGGCGCGGACCGGGCCGTACTGCGGCTCGATCCCCGCCACCGCCGGATCGAACTTCGCCAGATTCTCCCGCAGGTACAGGAAAAGTTCATTCAACGTGGTGCGTTCTCCGAATGCGACATTGTAGACCGTGTTCACCGCCTCCGGCTCCACCGCCGCCATCGCGAGCAGGTTCGCGTCAACCACGTTGTCGATATAGGTGAAGTCGCGCGAATAACTGCCGTCGCCGTTGATCACCGGGGATTCATGCCGCAGCAGGCTCCGCACAAAACGGGGAATCACCGCCGCGTAAGCGCCATCCGGGTCCTGCCGCCGCCCGAACACGTTGAAATAACGCAGCCCGACCGTTTCCACGCCGTAAATGCCGCTGAAGTTCTCCGCGAACAACTCATCCACATATTTGGTGATCGCGTAAGGGGAAAGCGGCTTGCCGATCCGCTCCTCGACCTTCGGCAGCGCCGTGCTGTCGCCGTAAGTGGAAGAGCTTGCGGCATACACAAACCGCTTCACCTTCGCCTCCTGCGCCGCGAACAGCATATTCACAAAGCCGGAAATATTCACTTCCGTGGTGGTCATCGGGTCCTTGATCGACCGGGGGACCGATCCGAGCGCCGCCTGATGCAGCACATAATCCGCTCCCGCCGCCGCTTTCCGGCACATCGCCATGTCGCGGATATCCCCCTCCAGCAGCGTGAAAGCCGGATTTCCGGCGAAAGGAGCCAGATTCTCCCGCCTGCCGGTCATGAAATTATCCAGCACCACCACCTCGTTGCGGGCGGCCAGCAGCGCTTCGACCAGATTCGAGCCGATGAAACCGGCTCCTCCGGTGACCAGCACCCGGCAGTTTTCGATCCTGCGCTTCACCGGTTACAGCCTCCCGTCAACACATTCGCGGGGCAGAATCCCCTTGATATCGTAAACCACCGCCTCCGGCTTGCGCAGGGGAGCGAGGTCCAGTTCCCTGAACTGCCGGTGCGCCACCGCCAGCACCACCGCGTCGTATGTCCGACCGGCCAGTTGTTCCGGAGCGTTCGCCGCCTCAAGCCCGTATTCGCGCCGGACCTCCTCCACATCGGCCCACGGATCGTACACATCAACTTCGCAGCCGAATTCCCGCAGCCCCTTCGCGACGTCCACCGCGCGGGAGTTGCGGATGTCCGGGCAATTCTCCTTGAAGGTGACGCCGAGCAGCAGCACCCGGGCGCCGAACACCTTCAACTCCTTGCGGATCATCAGCTTGACCACCTCGACGGCGATATAGTGCCCCATGCCGTCGTTGATCCGGCGCCCCGCCAGGATCACCTCCGGCAGATAGCCGAGCGCCTGCGCCTTGTGGGTCAGGTAATAGGGATCGACGCCGATGCAGTGCCCGCCGACCAGCCCCGGACGGAACTTCAGGAAATTCCACTTCGTGCCGGCGGCTTCAAGCACCTCGCCGGTATCGATGCCGATCAGGTGGAAAATCTTGGCCAGCTCGTTCACAAAAGCGATGTTCAGGTCGCGCTGGGAGTTCTCGATCACCTTGGCCGCCTCCGCCACCTTCAAAGAACTCGCCCGGAAAGTGCCGTTCTTCAGGATGGCCCGGTACAGCGCGTCCACCGCGTCGGCGGCCTCCGGCGTGGAACCGGAGGTGATTTTCAGGATTTTAGTCAGCGTATGCTCCTTGTCGCCCGGATTGATCCGCTCCGGGCTGTATCCGCAGAAAAAGTCGCGGTTGAACGCCAGATTGCTGTATTTCTCCAGAATCGGCACACACTCCTCCTCGGTGCATCCGGGATAGACGGTGCTCTCATAGATCACGATGCTGCCGGGGCGCATCACCCGGCCGACGGTTTCGCTCGCCCGGTAAAGCGGGGTCAGGTCCGGGCGGTTGTATTTGTCCACCGGCGTCGGAACCGTCACGATAAAGAAATCGCACTCCTGCAGCTCCTGCATCTCCCCGGTATAGCGCAGATGCTTCGCCGCGCGCAGCTCCTCTTCCGAGGTTTCCAGCGTCGTATCGATGCCGCGGCGCAGCATCTCCAGCCGTTCCGGTTTCACGTCGAAGCCGACCGTGTCGAATACCTTGCCGAATTCCACCGCCAGCGGCAGCCCGACATATCCCAGACCGATCAGCCCGATCCGGACGGTTCCATTCTGAATGCGTTCCACGATATCCATAAAAAATGCCTCCTCCCGCAGACACTCGCGGGAGAAAGAATATACAGCCTCAATCCGCCGAAAGCAAATCCTCCGTCCATTCCATTTCCGGTAAAAACGGATTTCCTCTCCGGCAGGCGCCGCTTCAGAGTTGCGCCAGCGCGTCCGCGAGCGCCTCTTTGATGTCGTCGATATGCTCAAGGCCGATGGAGAGCCGGATCAGTTCGGGAATCAGCCCGGCGGCGCGCTGCTGTTCGTCGCTGAGCTGCGAGTGCGTGGTGCTGGCCGGATGGATGATCAGGCTTTTGGCGTCGCCGACGTTGGCGAGCAGGCTGAAGAGCCGGATGCTGTCGACCAGCCTGACCGCGGCGGCGCTGCCGCCCTTCACGCCGAACACCACCATGCCGCCGAAGCCGTTCTTCAGGTACTTCCGGGCAAGCGTTCCGGCGGGGTCATCCGGCAGCCCCGGATACCGCACCCACTCCACCTTGGGGTGACTCCGCAGGAACTCCGCGACCGCCAGCGCGTTTTCGGAGTGCTTCGCCATGCGCAGCGGCAGTGTTTCCACTCCCTGCAGAAACTGCCACGCCGCATCGGGCGCGAGCGTCGGCCCCTGATTGCGCAGTCCGACCGTCCGGAGCCGCAGGATGAAGGCGAGATGGTTGTTCGCGCCGAGATCGTGGGCGAAACGGAGGCCGTGGTATCCCCGGTCCGGCTCGTTGTAGAGCGCGAATCTGGGATCGCTCCAGTCGAATTTCCCGGCGTCGATCACCACCCCGCCGATCCCGGTGCCGTGGCCGCCGATCCATTTGGACAAAGAGTGGATCACGATATCCGCACCGTGTTCGATCGGACGCAGCAGCGTCGGCGGCGTAAAGGTCGCATCGACGATCAGCGGCAGGTGGTGCTTTTTCGCAATCTTCGCATAGCTTTCCAGGTCGGCCACATCAAGCACCGGATTGCCGACGGTTTCGATGTACAGCGCGCGGGTGCGGCCGTTGATCGCGGCTTCGACGGCGGCGAAGTCGTTGACCGGCGTGAAATTCACCCGGATCCCCTGCTGCGGCAGGATCGCGTCGAACTGGGTGTAGGTGCCGCCGTAGAGGTTGGAGGCGGAAACCAGTTCATCCCCCTGCCGGAGGATATTCGCGACCGTGAAGTAGATCGCGGCAGTCCCGGAGGAGAGGCTCAGCGCCGCCGCGCCGCCGTCAAGCTCGGCCAGCCGCTTTTCCAACACATCGTTGGTCGGATTCATCAGCCGGGCGTAGATGTTGCCGGATTCCCGCAGCGCGAAGAGATCCGCGCCGTGCCTGGCGCTTTTGAAGCTGTAGGCGGTGGTGCGGTAGACCGGCACGGCGCGGGCGAGCGTAGTCGGGTCGGGTACCTGTCCGGCGTGCAACGCGAGGGTTTCAATACGGTATTTCTTATCGTTCATACAATCGGATCTCCTTGAAGTTGCGGCGGATCACGCCTGTTCGGAAAAAAGCCAGGTCGACAGATAACGCTCCCCGCCGTCGGGGAGGATCACCACAATGCGTTTCCCTTCATATTCCGGAAGCTTGCTTTTTTTCAGCGCAACCGAAAGCGCCGCGCCGGAACTGATGCCGATCAGCAATCCTTCCCGTCCGGCGGCTTCCCGCGCAACCCGTCCGGCATCGGCGGCGGAAACCGGCACAACCTCATCGATGATCGCACTGTCCAGCACCTTCGGCACGAAACCGGCGCCGATTCCCTGAATCCTGTGCGGGCCGGGCCGCCCGCCGGAAAGCACCGGGCTGGCGTCCGGTTCGACCGCGATCACTTTGACCGCCGGATTGCGCTCCTTGAGCACTTCTCCGATTCCGGTCAGGGAACCTCCGGTGCCGACTCCGGCGATCAGCGCATCGACCCTGCCGCCGGCGTCGCGCCAGATCTCCTCGGCGGTGGCGGCGCGGTGGCAGGCCGGGTTGGCCGGGTTTTCAAACTGCTGCGGAATAAAGGAGCCCGGCGTCCGCCGGTGAATTTCGTCAGCCCTGGCGATGGCCCCCTTCATGCCGGCGGCTCCGTCGGTCAGGACCAGCTCCGCGCCGTACGCCTGGAGCAGCTTGCGCCGCTCGACGCTCATGGTTTCGGGCATGGTCAGGATCAGTTTATACCCTTTGACCGCCGCGACCATTGCCAGGCCGATGCCGGTATTGCCGCTGGTCGGCTCGACGATCAGCGCCCCCGGTTTCAGCACGCCGCGCTTTTCCGCGTCCTCGATCATGGCCAGCGCGATCCGGTCCTTCACACTGCCGCCCGGATTGAAGGATTCCACCTTGGCGATGATTTCCGCTTTGCCTTCATTCAGGCGGTTGATCCGCACCAGCGGAGTATTCCCGACCAATTCAGTAACAGTATTCGCAATTCTGCTCATAATAATCTCTCCTCCATTCTGAAAACAAAAATATACTCCACTTGTATAGTTTTGTATTTAGACATATATATCATGCTTCGAGAAAAAGTCAAATGGAGGCGATGGAATTTTCGGAGGAACCGGATAGAATCTCGCCGGGCGCAAATTTCCGTAAACAGGATTCCGCTTCTGAAAGAGTGAAATCCTGTTTACGGACTTGACTTCCGACAGGGTGACAAACGGCTAGGCCATCGCCGGAACGCAGAAATAAAAGGTATGCTCTCCCTGCCTGACCGCACTCAGGGAACAGGATTTTCCGTTGAGGTTCAGCGTCACGGGGAACGGCGAATCCGGCGCGATGCCGAAAAGGTCGGTAACGTCCCGTCCGCAGAGCTCCGCCGCGGAGCTCCCCAGCAGCTGCTCACCGGCGGTATTGAGCGAGACCAGCTCGCCCGTTTCGCCGAATCGGAAAGCGGGAAACGGCATTCCGTGCAGCAGCGCGTCGGTTTCGGCCTGCGCCCGCTCCTGCCGCTCCGCGGCGGTCTGGCGCTCGGTGAGCAGCTGGATGACCCGGGCCGCCGACAGTACCACGCGTTCCTCAAGCTCGCTGAAACGGCGGATCTGCTTCAGGGAAGCCAGGATGATAAAGCCGTAAAGTCTGCCGTCCGCCCATAATCCGGTGCCCAGTACCGCCCGGAAATTGTTGCGGCGGAAAAGTTCCGCGATATCCCGCGGCACCAGCTGGGTTTCGCCCGGATCGTAGATGTTGATCAGTTCGTGTGCTTCCAGTGTTTTATCCCACAGCGTGGGAGTGGGAAGATCGATCAGCTCGAATCCCTTGATCGGAGGCACATCCGGAGCGTGCCAGCTGTACATCAGCCGCACCGCGGCGGGTTCGTACCGGTAGATATAGCAGTACTGCCGGGCGGCATAAGTCGAAATCGTGTTCAGGATCGCCTGCATCGCGTCATCGTAATTGCGGGTGCCGACGGCGGTTTCCAGACAGGCGTTGATCACGCGCTCCTTCTCCACATACCCTTTCAATTCCTGAAGCAGGTGATAGTAATCGTCATTGGAAATCTGCATACTGTCCGGCAGCGATACACGGGAGTCGACATACAAATAGGAAAGCTTTTTCAGATCATCGTCCGAAGCGCCCTGCGAGAGCAGCAGTTTGTGGATGCGGTCAAAATGGTTCAAGGGCAAAGAAGTTTTTCCCACACAGATCTGGGAGACGTATTGGCAGGTCACTCCGAGCTCGGCGGCCAGTTTGTTCTGACGCAATCCATGCTTGGTCAGCAATAACTTCAGCCAGAGCCCGAGTTCCTTCTTTTTATCGACACTGGAATTCATTGTATGAAAGACGACCTCATGCTATAAAGTAAATGAAAACAACTGTGCGCTCTCAATATAAGACGTAAATAGCAAGAAAACAAGTCAAATCCGAATTTCCCGTCCAGATTTTTCCGGAATGTTCTCCGGTTTGCCGCTTCGGCCCCCCGGATGAAAATTCTCCTCATTTTTTCAGGCGGTTTCTTGCAGAATATTTTTCCAACGGTATATTATCATTTAAAAATAAAGTGTTTTAATTTATTTTGCTATTTTTTGAACTGAATTTTCCGGCAAAAGGCGGGAGGGAATGATGGCAGACCGCAAAAGAATGAAAAAATCCGGCCTGAACTATGTGCTGTTGGCGTTGCTGGCGCTGGTGACGCTGGGGTGCCTCGGAGTATTCGGCTGGTTTATGTTCCGCAGCCACCGCAAGGTGGTCCGTTACAATGAGGCGGTCCGGGCCATGGAGACCGGAGATTCCTCCCTGGCGAAATTGCTGCTGCTGGAGACGATCCGCGAAGACCGCAACCATGAAGCCGCAATCGTCAAATTGGCTGAATTGCTGGAGCAGGAAGGTGATTGGCAGGAGGCCGCGCAGCTCTGGCGGCGGGCTTCCGGCCTGAACGCCTTCCAGACGGAATATGTCGGCCGCTATCAGCAGGCGCTGCTGCGCAGCGGCAGCTACGAACAGTTGCTGAATGCGCTGGAACGGCAGAAACAGAAATCCGCACTGACGCCGGAACAGACGGTCATTTTCGCTTTCGTTACTCTGAAAAGCGGCAAGGCAGCGGCTGCCGGAGAGCTGATCGATTCGGTCCCCGGCGAAAAAAGTCCGCTGGCAGTGCTGGTGCGGTTTTACCTGAACCGGGAAAAGCTGCCCCGGACGGAGCTGCTCCGAAAGCTGGAGGAGCTGACCAGCTCCGAAGATCCGGTCGTCGCCTTCGACGTCTGCGAAACCATCGCCCGGGTCCGAAGCACGCTCGGCGACACGGAAGGCGCGGAGAAATTCCGGCGGGCGGCGGCCAACGCGAATCCCCGGCTCGGCGAACCGCAGCTCGGCGATTTCTATTTGCAGAACGGCAAGTTCGAGCAAGCCGCCGAGGTTTTCCGCAGTATGCTGAAACGCGGCCCCGCCCCCGTAACCGCGGTTAAACTGGGCGAGGCGCTGGCGGCGCAAAACAAGCTCGACCAGCTCAAAGCCCTGAGCGGACAATACCGGATCGGCAATAAACCGATGCTGCAGGCCGGCTATTACCTGGACAGCCTGACCGCATTTCTGGAGAAGGATCCGAAACGGCTGGCCGCCAATCTGAAACTGGTGGATGGGGCAGTCCGCTCCCCGGTGGCGCGCATGATCGGCCTCTATTCCGCAATCGGAACCCGCGACCTGCCGGAGGTGGAAAAGCAATTGACCGCGCTGCGTGACGGAGCCGTCCCGGCGACAATCCGGGAACGCGCCGGAGGGATGGCACTGCCCTGTATCGCCGAACTGGTGCGGGAGAACCGGATCGAAGACGCCACCCGTCTGGCCCGGCTGGTGCAGGGCTGGATGAAACCGGAACTGCTGCTGCTCCGCCTGATCACGGCGGACGACCTGCGGCAGGGGCGGTTGGGTTCGGCGGAAGTGAAACAGGCGCTGGGAGCCTTTCCGAAAGACCCGGTGCTGCTGAATGCCGCCGCCGCCCGCGCTTTGCAGCAGGGGGAATTTGCCGCCGCGCTGGAGTTGGCGGAACGGAACCGGGCAGCGGGCGGAAACAATCCGGGCATTCTGTTTCAGCTTCTTGCGGCCCGGGAAGGATTGGGAAAGCTGGACGAAGTGTCCGCCGAATTCGGCGCGGCACGCCGGAAACAGCCGGAAGACACCGCTCTGGCGGATCTTTACCTGAGCTTCTGTGTCCGCAACCGACGCGCCGGAGAATTGAAACAGCTGGCGGAGGAGCTCCGGCAGGCGAAAACCCCGGAGCTGAGAGTTCTCGCCCTGGCCGCCGAGGCGGAATCGGCATTGCTGAAGCAGGATTCCGCCGCCGCCGAAAAACTGTTGCGCGAAGCGATTGCGGCAGCTCCATCCCTGCCGCGCCTCTACCTGCGGCTCGCCGAAGCGCAGGAAGCGGCCGGTAAAAACAAAGAGGCGGCCGCAACCCTGGAAACCGGCCTGAAAGCAATTCCGGCCGACGTCGAACTGGCTTACCGCGCCGCGCGGCTGCATGCGCTGGCGGACGATCTGGAGCCGGCGATCCGGCTTTACAGCAGGATTGCCGACCGCTACCCCGATCCCGAACTGATCCGGGTGAACCTGTCGGAGCTCTACGCCGCCGCCGGCCGGTCCGCGGAAGCGTTGAAAACAGCGGAAAGCGCCTGGCAGGCCAAACCGGATTGGCCCCCGGCACAGGAGTGTTACGGCATCCGGCTGACGGAAACCGGCGCTTTCGACCGGGCTGTGCCGGTGCTGGACCGGCGGCTCCTCGCCGCCGGGAAGCCGGAGCTCCGGGTGATTCAGGCCTGGAGGACCGCGATGGAGGGGTTGATCAGGCAGCAGTTCGAAACCAAGGAATATTCCGCCTGTCTGAATTCCTGCAGAAAACTGTCGGAACGGATTCCGAACAGCCCCCTGGCCGTCGAATTTCGTGAAAAAGCGGAAAAACTGATCAAAAAGTGAGGTTACCGTGAAACTGTTTTCACGTTTTGCCGGGCAAGGGCTCCGCGGCATTCTGCCCGCAGTCGCCGTGGGCGCTGCAGCGCTGCTTTATGCGGCATTCCAGGCGTGGCGCGTCTCCTCCGGCGCCTGGGAAAATGCGCTGGCACTGGTGCTGTTCGCCGCCGTGGCCGGTTGGGATGCCGTAAAAGGTCCGGCAACCGCCGGGCCGTCCCGGGGTGCCCGCCTGACGGCCTGGGGGCTGCTCGGCGCCGGACTGGTTCTGGCGGTGCTGCCGTGGGGGGTGAGTTCCGGCCTGCCGGGAAGATGCGCACTTCTGTTCGCGGCGCTCGCCGCGGCGCTGTTCGGTTGCGGAACCCGAATCGGCCTCCGGATGGCCGGGATGCTGTTCCTGTGTTTTCTGGCCATTCCCTATCAGGAATACTGGACGCTGGCGCTGAGCTACCCGCTCCGGCTGATCTCCACTTGTCTGTCGGCCGAAACGCTCCGGCTCTTCGGCGACGCCGTCGAATACCACCTGACCACGATCCGGGTCGGCGGCGCAGAAATCGCGATCACGGATGCCTGCAGCGGCATACGCCAGCTCGAAGCGCTGCTGCTTCTCGGCTACCTGATCGTGCGCCGGCAGCATACCCGGACGGGGTGGGCGGTGCTGCATTATTTCTTCATGCTGCCTGCGATCATCGCGGCGAATTCGGTCCGGATCGCGGCGACCGTACTGTTGTTTCATTGGATCGGCGCGGCTGCTTTCGATGATTTCCGGCATACGCTGCTCGGTTATCTGCTGGTGATCGTCGCACTGCTGCTGTTCTGGTGGTTCGGAGCACTGTTCCCCGACACCGGGAAAGCCCGGAAGGAAGAAAGTCATGAATAAGAGACTGCCCGGTTATATGACGGTCGCCGCCGGCTTCGTGCCGCTGGCCTGTAAAATGCCCTATATGTTCCGGGCATGGCGGCAATCTCCGCTGGACCGGTTCGACTGGATTTTCGGCGCGCTGTTTCTGGCGGCGGCGGGCATCGCGTGGAGCCGGCTCCGGGAACGCCGCGAAAAGCCCGACGGGGTGGCGCTGGCCGCCCTGCTGCCGTCGCTGGCTCTATTCCTGCTGGCGCTGAGAGTGGATAACCATGCGCTGGGAATCATCGGAGCAGTGGCGTTCAGCTGGTCGGCGGTCTGGCTGGCCTGGGGCTGGCGGAGCGCCTGTTGCATCTTCCCCGCCTACGGCATCCTGATGCTGATGTGCACCAGCAGCCGTTACTGGCTCGGCTATTTTTTCAGCATATTCCGGCTGGACGGACTGGCGATCAAGGCAATCCTGACGGTGCTGTTCGCCGGTTGGCTGGGACTCAGCCTGCTCCGGGAACGGCGGGTGCGCCGTGAAAGCTTTTTCTTCTGCCTGGCGCTGCTGCTGGTGCTGATGACAGTGTGGCAGGCGGGAACCCTGCAGCGCCGGAGCGCGGCGTTTGTTCCGGAATTTCAGTCGGTGAATTTCAGCGGTTATCTGGGACGTTCCCTTGAGCCGACGGCGGATGACCGCCGGTTCTTCAGCGGCAGCAGGCTGAGGAAGTTCTTTTACGCCGCCGATTCCGGGATCGTCAATGTGCTGGCGCTGACCTGCGGAGACGACGTGCACCAGATTCATCCGGCCGGCCATTGCCTGCGCACAAGCGGCTGGCGGATCGTTTCCGAGCGCCTGACCGAAGTGGAGATCGGCGGGCGCAAGCTGGAAGTCAGCGAAATCGTCGCCTCCAATCCCGGCACGACGCTGCTGGTGTGGGTCTGGTACAGCTGCCGGAGTTTTTCCACCGGCAGTTTTCTCGGCTTCCGGCGCAGCTGGAGTGCCGACACGCAGTGGCATACGTATCAGATCTCCACGCCGCTGTTCACATCGGAGGAAGAGGGACGCGCCCGGCTCGGAGAGTTCCTGAATGCGGCGGCGCAGAACCGGGCAAATTGATTTTTGACCGTTTTTCTCCGGGGAACGGTTGTTTTTTCCGGGAACCCATGACATAATAAAATATGCGGCATGGTGCCGCCACGGCGCAATTGTGCGCAAATCAAATATAACATGAGGTGTAGTATGAAGAAGTTGTGGATGCTGTCCGGAATGGCCGCCGGAGTCGTGATGATTGCGACCGGCTGCACGTCGATCAACACCAACGACGCCGCTTCCGATTCGAAACAGGCGATGGTCCCGGCGGTCTATGAACCGGTGATCAGGCACGTGGACCAGAAGGTTTCCGGCAGCGCCCAGATGCACGTCGTGCTGAACTTCATCAAGTGGGGCGACAATGCGTTTGCCGACCGCACCGTGCTCGGCGGCATGTCCAGCGACTCGACCTTCTTCTCCGCCTTCTCCGGGCTGTTCCCGAATCCGATCCGCGACGCGAAGGCCGCCGCGGTCTACAACGCCTGCAAGGCGGCCAAGTGCGACATGCTGCTCAGCGCGAAATATGAGCTGACCACGACCGACTATTTCGTCTACAAGGTGGTCAACTGCACCGTGACCGGTTTCCCGGGGACCGAAGTCGGCGTCGTCAGGAAAGATGTCGCGTTCCCGTCGAAATTCAACGGTTCAATGACGGTTCCCGTGCTGCCGCTGAACTGATTCTCCGCAATTATTCCGGCCGGTCCGCATTGCCGCGGACCGGCCGTGTCTTTTCCGGCATCTTTCACGGGAAAAACGCTTGAAAACCGCCTTGTTCCGGGATATTTTTATAAACCGGACCTCAGGCGGTCGACCTGAATTCCGGCATCAAAACAGAAGGATCAAAACTATCATGGGCATCGCGTTTCTCTATCCGGAAGGCAAACTCAAGGCATTGACGATGAGCTACGACGACGGCGTCCGCCAGGACCGCCGCCTGATCGAAATCTTCAACCGGAACGGTCTCAAGGGCACGTTCCATCTGAACTACGCGACGTTCGGTCACGGCAACCGCCTGAACGCCGACGAAGTGCACGATCTCTATCAGGGGCACGAGGTCGCCTGCCACACCGCGACCCACCCTTTCCTCGAACGCCAGCCGCGCACCGAAGTGATCCGTGAAATCTTCGAAGACCGCCGCGGGCTTGAATCGCTGTGCGGCTATCCGGTCGTCGGCATGTCCTATCCCTTCGGCACGTGGAATGAGGAGGTCGTCGCGATCGCCCGCGCCGCCGGGATCGTCTACTCCCGCGACACGCGCACCACCGGCGGCTTCGGCTGGCCGCAGGAGTTCATGCACTGGGAGGGGACCTGCCATCATCACGAAATGCTTGAACGCGGCAGGGCGTTCCTCGACTTCAACCGCCACCCGCTCCCGCTGATGTACGTGTGGGGCCATGCCTACGAATTCGACAACGACGACAACTGGAATGAGATGGAGGAATTCGCCGGAATGATGGGCAACCGGCCCGACATCTGGTACGCGACCAACCTCCAGGTCTACCGCTACATTCAGGCGATCCGCGCCGCCGTGACCTCCACGGACGGGAAAATGCTCTGCAATCCCAGCGCCGAAACGCTGTGGGTCAAAAAGGGCGACACCATCCTGCCGGTCGCCCCCGGCGAAACCCGCGCGATCTGAAAAGGCGCGTAAATAAGCAGAAAAAAGCGGAGAGAAAAGATTTTTCTCCCGCCTTTTTCCTACCGGACAAGCAGCCGTTCCTTCAGGAATACGCGGCCCATTGCCGCCGGGGAAATGTGGGGACAACCGTGTTGAACCGGACTCCAGCAGGAAAACCGCTTTTCCGCGTCTGCCGTGGTGAAACCGTGATTGTAACGCACGAAGTTCATCCGCAATCCGCCCGGCTTCCAGGCCGTCAGGTTCACCGCCGCCGTCCCGCTTCAGTCCGGGATCGATCACGATATCGCGATCGTACAGGGAAAAGCGATGTACAAAAAGCGTTCGTCCCACAGCAACCGGATTTCAGTCGGCTCGCGGTCGACCGCGTTCCAATAGGAACATCCCAGCGCCGGACGCAGCCCCCGGTTCACCGCCGCAGCCGCCCTTGCGCATTGATCGTGACTTCGCCGCGCAGGTCGATCATGTGATTGCGGGGCGTGTGGCCGTATGGGAATCCCATATAAACTGGACACGTCACCTGTCCGGCAAAGTTGCGCATCACGGTTTCCTCCTGTTCTCCGCAGCGGCTCAGGCGGCCAAAAACCACGGCGGCGCAGGAGTCGAAAAATCCGGATTCCCGAAGGGCCTTCATGGTTCTTTCAGCCTCGGACGGCGCGAGATCGGGGGATTCAATGAAAATCACTTTCCCCTGTGTTTCCGGGCGGAAACGGGTCCGGCTTACGGCCTCCAACAACCGCAGATGCCCCGCCAGCGCCACGCCGGAGGCTTTTCCCTCCCGCAGGGGCGTGAGCTCAATGGGTTCGGGCGACCGGCCGCTCAGAACCGCCTGAATGCTCTTCAAGCTGGCGGCGTCTACATTCGGCAGGGCCAGCAGCGACGCGGAGGCATAAGGGTGTCCGGCCTTTTCTTTCAACATGGCCATGTGCAGGACAGTGATGTCGCTGAAGCCCAAAACCGGCAGATCGGGCCGGGTGCGCAGCTTATCCCAATCCAGTTTATCCACGATGTCGATGGTCCCGACTCCACCGCGAATACACAAGATCAGATCGACTTCGGGATCAAGCCACGCCTGTTCCAGGTCGGCGACCCGCTTTTCCGCCGGAATTGAGGTATATTCCGCCGGTTCGCCCTCGCGGGCGTTCGGCATGACCTTCACTCTGACGCCCGCCTTTTCCAACAGGCAGATCGCCTCATCCACCTTTTCGCCGGATGTCCCCGGACTGGCGGGAGCAACCAGCGCAACAGTTTTGATCCATTCCGGGAAAATTCCGGCGAGGCGGCTTTCCGCCGTCCAGGCCGCCGGCGACATCGCCATTCCGACGCACATGACAAGTTTCCCAATTCCTTTGGTATTCAATGGATTTCTCCTCAAGTTACAAAATGGTGAACAATATCGGGAATCCCGGAATCCAGCCCCCGGCAGACAACTGCCAATCCAATCTGATACTATTGCTCCGATTATCTGCGCGGGCCGTGCTGAATACGGTACTGATACATCTCCTGACTGACCTTGCGGGCCGCTCCGACCATCTCCCAGTAGGGCGTGTCGGCAATATCCACGAAGCCGCATTGGATGTTTTCATCGTCCGCGGGCCTGCCGGCAGCCGACTGATCGGTATATTTGAAATAATGTACTCCGATAATCAGCGGATTCCAGAGAGCACTGCGGACATAACGGTCAAAAGCGCGGGCCCGGTCTTTCTGGCTGGCCGTCACCTGCAGACCGCCGTGGGCGGGTCCATTGACCGTCGTTCCGAAATGCCATTCACCGATGAGCACCGGACAATCAGCTCCGTCCGGCAATTTGAAATGGGCAACTTCCGCCGTATAGCGGTTGAAACTCATCCCGTCAACATACCTGGCGGCGGTTTGAAGCACCTTCACGTTCCAGTCGTTGAAACGGCAGCCGAAATAAAGTTTGCCGGGAGCATATTTTTCAATCATTTCCCTGCAGACGGAAAAATAGGTATTGACGATGACATCATTGAATTGCGCAAGATCCGCTTCCGCTTTTCCGGGATCGGCGGGCATGGCGGCGGAGGCGCGGAAATCCTCCCAGCTTTCATAGGCGGTACCCCAGACCCTGTTGAGTCCGGCAATATCCGTGTACTTCTTTCTGTAAAACTCCGTCATCGCGGCCTTCGCATGCTGGCGGGCCGGAGAACGCAGCACGCCTTCCGCCAGGAAAGTATCGGTTTTCCCCCAGGAGAGTTCGTTGTCGACGAAGTAACCGATGCAGAAAGGATCGTCGACGGTGTTTTTCTGCCTGTTCTGCAGCGCCTCTTTCAGTCCGGCGGCGAATCCGGGATTGAAAACATCCGGGAACTTCTGCCAGCCGATCTGCCTGCAGCCTTCGATCACATCGTAAAACCGGGCAAACTCCACTGCGGAAATATAGGGATGATGAAACTCCTCCTTCAGGATATCCGGATGTACCCAGTTGCCGTTGGTGTTGAATCCCCAGCTGGAAAAACGGCGCTGGGAGCGGGCTACGAATTCTTTGTGATACTCCTTGCCGTATTTGCGGAACATATTCCAGCAGTAGAAATGAAACTGCAGGATCTCACCCGGTTTTCCCTTGTAGAAACCGTACCGGGGGAAATGCTGTTTCGTGTAGAAATCCGCATTGGCCGCATTGTTTTCCGGCAGTTTCTCGAAGTAATTTTCCCGATATGTGATTCCGGTGACACTGTCTGATTTATCATGAGTGGTATTCATTCCCAGTGACCAGAAAAGTTTTCCTTCCGGATCAACCAGAAACCATTTGCCTTTGTATTTGACCGTACTCCAGCCCCCTCTGGATTCAAAAGTCGGCCCGGAGGCCCAGCCGCCGAATCTGGTGCGGTCGGGAATGGAGGGACAGCGTTCCAGAAAGGCGTCTTCGAACTCTTTTGCTTTTTTCAGATCCTCCCCGGAGTGAATTTTTCCCTTCCATTCGGCATGTTTGTACTGGCCGAACTCATCAATGAAGGGATAGAACGTCTCCTTGCTTCCGAGAGCGGCCGGAACCGGCTCCGGCGTACCCTCCAGGCGAAAATTTGAAACGAGGAAAGTGCGTTCAACATCCAACGGCGGACTCCAGATCCGGAATTGGGCGACTTCCGACGGGACGATCTTGAATCCGCCCTTGCTGAAACCGTCGAAATTGTGCTGCATCCCCTGCGGTTCCCAGTCAATTCCCTCGTTGCCGATCCGCCCATAGCGGACCCGCTGGGTGGCCTTCTCATACGGCAGCAGCGCAATGCTCGCCGTGTAGACATGGGCAAAGGCATTGGGATTGCTGCCGGGTTTGACATTGATGATCTCAATTCGCAGATGGCTCGGCACTCTGCTGCGGTTCTCCACGTCGAACGCAAGTTCCGCGCCTTTGGAAAGATCAAAGTATTTTCCCCTGCCGGGAGTAAGAATGGCCCCCTGATACCTGGAACCGTTTTTTTTCAGTTCCAATTTCAGAGTCCTGCCGGTCTGACTGACAACCGTGGTCTTGTCGAACGGACCGGCTTTGACTTCGCCGGAACTGCCGACATTGAATAACGGTCCCCCCCAAAGGGCGGCGGAAGTCACCAGCCAAAAGGTCGCAACGGCAAAACTTTTTTCGTTCATCTTCTGATTCCTGGTTTTCAGTTTCTGGAAATTCTCATGCGGGTGTAGTAGTTCCTGATGGAACCATTGTCGATCAGTTCCCTGCCGCTTCCGGAGACGACATGACCGTCTGCAAAGGCCACATTGCCGGTATTGCCATGGGCTTCGATGAAATTTCCCCAATTCCAGTTGCCGTCCACGCCCGTATCCATGCTGAATCCGGAACCGGACACATAAGTGGAAGAGATGCCGCCGTGCTGAGTATCGCAGTAAACGGGAGTTATTGTCGGTTTCTTCAGCCGTTTCAGATTGACGAAATATGACCGGCCGGGTATTCCGGTAACCAGAAAGTGTCCCAGATCGCTTTGGGCTGTTTCATAGACAACCGCCCCATAAGCCATCCAGTTGAAAAAATTGGACGTCCTTCGCCTGACGAGCGGACAATAAGCCGTATTCCAGGCAAGGTAGTTTCCAATGCCTTTAAGGGAGCCGGTGGGCGCCGTTCCTCCGGCAAACAATCTTACCCACGCCGCATCTTCATACTGGCAGTTGCTGCCGCCCGGAATGATATCATTGTAATCCTGCCCGTACTGGGCCGCCGCAAGCGAAACCTGCTTCAGGTTATTCAGACAGGAAGAACTCTTTGCCTTCTCCCGCGCCTTGTTCAGCGCCGGCAAAAGCATACCTGCCAGAATAGCGATGACGGCTATCACAACGAGCAGCTCAATAAGCGTAAATTTCTTCTGCATTACTTTTTCACTCCCTTGCTTGTTGATAAAAGACACAGAAACGACAGAGAAAAATCCAGCCGTTCCAGAGAAAATTTTCATAAGTCGAACGTTACAAGAAACATCGTTGAAACAGGCATTTTTTTGGTCAGCATCAGTTTCCCGTCGGCAAATTCAACCGGGATTTCCATTTCCATGTTTTCCTGATCGAGAATCCGGCACCTGAAATTTTCAGCCGTCGGCGCACCTGCAATCTTCAGTTCGACCGCATCGTATCCGCCACGGTAATCGGCCAGCAGAACCGCGCCTTTTTTCTTTTCCGCATCGCAGACGGGGATAAGCCACAAATTGGCATTGCCGCCTTCCGCTTCAAAACGGTCTTCATACTCATGGACGATTTCACCGATCATCTTCATGGAATAATAGTTCGCCGTGAGAGCGAAAGTCTGGTCATGAAATCCCCAGGCGGAGAACTTGCTCGGAAATCCCGCTCCGTAATAGCAGGCGCAATCCATGGGCGAATCATGCCAGCCGATGAACATCGCCGCATTGTAACATGCGGAATCGCAGCCGTGCATTCCTCTTTCCCCGAACATGACTTTGTGGAAAGTCTCCGGATTGACGTTCCGGCTCAGGCCGTCCCACGTTTCAAGGTAATGCCATTCATTCAAATGGATTTCAGTTCCGGTGAAGCCGTAGCGGTCGAGAAGCCCGCGCATGCGGAAACTTTCGTCAATCAGCGCGGACGGTTCAAACCAGTAAGCGTGCCATGAAATGAAATCCAGCGGTATATTTTCCGCTTTGCAGCGCTCCAGGATGGGAATAAACCACTCTTCATGAAAACCGCACAAGGCCGGTCCCCCGATGTGCTCATCGGGAAATTCAGTTTTAAGATACTTCAGGACCGTACAGAAAAAGTCAACAAACTCATCCCTGGTCCCCATCCAGCATTTGCCGCCGAGGTCGGCTTCGTTCCAGATCTCCCAGACAGGGATATTCATGTAGAAGCCGTTCGCCCACCCGTAGTTGTAGTGGCGAATGATTCCGGCGAGAATTCTGGCGTACTGCAGAAAATCCGCCGGCACCCTGGTATTGAAATGATGCTCATCCGGCGTATGTTCGATGCTTGTTCCCAAACGGTAATAGATCTGAGTGCCGCATTTGAGAGTCGTCTGCAGCAGATAATCCGTCGCATCGAAAAAGTAATTCTTCTCATCTCCGGCATCAGCATCGAACCGGCCGAAAATCAGACCGGTATCCACAACCCGTTGACCGGCATTGTTCAGCGCCTGATCGTGAGTGCGGGCTACCGTGAAGTGCATTTCCGCATACTCCTCGCTGAAGTCAAAAACGGACTGCGAAGAGATATTCGGCATGTAGTTCACTCCATGGAGCAGCTTTTTGAGTTTGCCTTTTCTCCTGGAAAAATCAACGGCAACTTGTACTTTTTTACAATCTCGCATGTTTAATCCTCGTTTCAGAGTGATTGATACTATATTATACTGTAAAAAAGTTTTTTGGAGAATAGCAATCTTTGCCAAATCAGTCAGATTCTGCGCCAACTTGACCGTCTGTATCCCGGCAACGATTACTTTTCCGAAATTCCTGCGGAGACATCGAGAAATGTATCTGGAACCACTGATAAAAATATTTGGTATCGCCAAATCCGCACCGGCGGGCGATTTCCATATTGCTCAGTTCCGTATTGTCAAGAAGCTGCCTGGCTTTTTCAATGCGTTTGTTCATCACATAATTTTTAGGAGAAACATTGAAGCACTTTTCCCATTCCCTGTAAAATGAGCGTATCGAAAAACCGTTTTCCTGAGCAGCTTCCCGCAGACTTTTTCCTGCGAGAAGCCCGTTCGCCGCGGAATAGATTCTCAATTGACGGCTATTTTTATTCTGCTCCGACTTTTCAATGTGGCGGATGATGATTTCCGAAATGATTCGCACCGCCATCTGATCGACCTTGTCCGCAGTTCCAACTTTATCCAGCTGCTTCAGAAGCTGCAGCAGTTCAACCATCAACTCAAACGGCCACTCCTCGAAGCTGAATCTCCGGCAGCTGCCGACCAGCTTCATCACCGCCGCCGCAGACTCGTCATCAAAGCGAAAAAACAATTCATCATGAACCGCCTCTTTGACGGTGTTGAGCCTTGTACCGGGTTCAATCAGCCAAAAGGAAATTTTTCCGGGATTTTTATTCGAAAGGACCAGTTCGCCGTCGGCAATGAAAAGAGAGCTTTCAAGTCTGTTGCAGCTCATGCAGATATAAACATTCTCAATCACGACATTTCTGTGAATATGGCTATGCCCCGGCAACCATCCGACTTCCTTCAGGCGAATGGGAAAATTCAGCAGCCTTTTGCACTCCGTCAAATAATAGATTCTCGAATCGGCCATGTTGTCGTTATCCTGAACTCTGTAAAAGGATGGATGATATGCCGCGGGGCATCGATCAATCAGGATTCACAGTAGCACATGGAATCCTGTTTTTCAAGTCCACGAGTTTTTTCCCGTTTCTTCTTCACAGGCTCCCCGGCTGACTGCCGACGGAAATCCGGCGGTCAATCAGTCAGAAATCTTCCCGCAATGCCCCGCCTGATTCGCCACGCCATAACGCAGCCGCAGGTAGCCGGACAGCCAGTCGAGCAGTTCCCGGCGGCGCTCCGGCGGCAGCGCGGGATGTTCCCTCAGCAGCGCCATCAATTCGGCGGCGGTCGGTTCGGAGGCCCCCGTCAGGATATGTTCGCGCCGCAGTTTCCGGCACAGCGCGAAAAACTGCCGCTGGACCTTGCGGCGTTCGGGGGAAAGCTGCCGGGCCGGCTGCGGCCGCCGGCTCCACCAGCGCACCAGCAGCCAGATCGCGGCCAGGCCGAGCAGCGGTCCGATCACCGGATGCAGCACCAATGCCGCCGCCACCTGCCAGACCATCACCGCGAATCCGATGATCGCTGCCGCCACCTTCCCCCGCCGCAGGTTGCTCAACAGCTGCTGCCACAGCAACTTCCAGTAGTCGATTTCACTGTCGAACCTGTCACGCCACCCCTCGGCGGGAGCGGGTGCGGCCGTGACCGAAGCGGGAGTCGCATCGAGCATCACCCACTGTTTCCGCTCCCGGTCGTAAGCCTCCACCCACGCGTGGGCGTTGCGGAAGCGGGCGATGTAATAACGCCCCGACGGATGACGTTCAAAACAGACCACGCCGCTCACATACCGGGTCGGAATGCCGCAGTCGCGCAGCAGCATCGCCAGTGCCGAAGCAAACAATTCGCAATGCCCGCGCCGCTCCTCCAGCAGAAAAACCCGCAGCGGCTCCTCGCCGTGCTCCGTGCCGCGCCAGTCGAGCGAATATTGGAAGTTGTCGTTGAAGAAATCAACCGCCCGGTCAAACCGGCTCCGGTCGTCCGGCAATTTCTGCAGCCCGAGCTGCAAGGAAAGATTGCGCAGCGTCGGCTTCAGCCGCTCCGGGATCGCGGTGAACTCCGGCCCCGGCGTCTCCGGCAGCGGATAACTGGTTTCCGGGGCGACGGAGTCCGCATAGAATGTGTAACCGGCATCGCGCACCATATTCTCCGGCTCGATCCTCCCCTCCGGCGTGATCGAAACCTGATCCGCCATCAGCTCGAACGAAACCGCTCCGCCCGGGTAACAGATATCACTGCCGGACAGCTTTTCGCCGGGGATGAAAAGCCACTGCTTCGCGGCCCGTTCCAGCCGGGAGAGCTTGTAGAGCTGGGCGGCGGCGATGCCTTCGCCCACCATCTCGCTTTCCACCATATCGCGGCGGCTCTCGCCGGCGGTATCCCAGCCGCCCGACTTGTAACTGGAAAAGGCGCGGCAACGCAGGTATCCCGGCGGCGCCTCCCCCACCGCACGCAGCGCCACCTGGTTGCCCATCGCACGCAGATACGGCGGGAACGGCGTATTCAACCGCGGCGAACCGCCCAGCTGCATCCGGCGTCTTTCCGCCCCCCGGTAGAGCTGGCGCACCCCAAGCCGCAGCAGTGCGTTCTCCCAACTGCGCAGCACAGTCTCACGCGCCCGGTAGGCCCGGAAACCGCCGTAGGTCAGCCCTCCGGCCAGAACCAGTGCCGGCAGCACCAGCAAGATCGAACGCCTGCTCCACGGCGCCCGTTCCATCGAGCGACTGCCGAAAACCGCCCCCAGCACCGAAATCCCCGCCGTCACCCCGTAGAACCAGCAAAAACCGGGCAGGTCGAAATCGATCCCGGGCCACCGTTCGGTCGCCAGATGGTCGATCCGCACATCGCCGCCGACGCCGAAAGCGAACAGCGCGGAACCGGCGGCAAATCCGACCGCCAGCTCCTTGCGCCGGAATCCGGAGGCCAGCGCCGCCATGTACAGAAAGAACGGCACCAGCAGCGCCGGGCGCATGAAAAATGCCATGAATCCGAACCGCTCCGGCTTCATCGGCACCAGATAATTGCCGAACGCGGTCATGATCAGCGCCGCCACGACCGAGTAGATCACCGTCCGGTCCGAAATCGGCCACCCGCTCCTTCCCGCAATCGCGACGCCGAACGCGGCGACGGTCAGCAGCAGCACGTGCGGCAGGTCGGCCACCACTGAAAAATAGAGGGCGGCAGGCAGCAATACCACCGCCGCGCGGCATACCACAGAACGCCCGTCCTGTACAGGAAAACTCATAATTCGGTCACCTCTCCGGCCAGCACCGCGGCGGGCGAAAGCGCCAGCCAGCCCGGCGGCAGATCGGGAACCGCCCGTTCCGACAGCACGAGTACCCGGACGGACACCCCGGCCTCGTGCAGGCGCTCCACGAAACTGCGCCGCGGCTCATCCACTCCCAGGAGCACCACAACCGCCCCGCCGGTCGCGGAGAGGTCGCGGAACACTTCCGGTTCCTGCCGGCTCAGCGCCGGTTCCCGGCTCGGTTCTATTCCGCTCAGGATATCGCAGACCGATTCGAAGCTGCCCGAACTGCGCCCGGTTTCAAAGTGGTAGACCGCCGGACCGACCGCGAAAATTTCGACCACGGCCTCACCGCGCGACAGATACTCCGCCAACGCGGCGGTCAGGGCCAGCGCCGCTTCCAGCTGCGGATAGCCTTTGGGCGTGGTCCGCAGCGACCAGAAAGCGGGAGCCGGGATGAAGGTATCCGTAATCAGCGCAACCCGGCGCAGCTCATCCTCCTCGAACTCCTTGACCACGAAATTGCCGGTCCGGGCGCTGCCGGGCCAGTCGATGCGGCGCACGTCGTCCCCGTCCCGGTAGTCCCGCACGCCGATCAATTCGGTGGATTCGCCGATCTTGGAGTAGCTGACCATGCCGCTGGACTGGCAGCGCGCCCCGAACGGCAGGTCGAAACGCCTGAGCGAAGTGAATGCCGGATAGACCGTCAGCATGTTCCGCTCCCGGCGCCGCCCCGAACTCCACCGGATCAGCCCGAACGGAAAGCCCGATTCCACCCGCGGCCCGTAGATCAGACACCGGCCGCGGCGCAACGCCCGCACCGTCGCCCGGGCCGTCAGGATCTGCCGGCCCGGAAGTTCCGGAAATTCGGCGGGCAGCTCCGTCACCAGCTCCGGCGTGAACCGGAATGGGTCCGCCCGCAGGTCCCACGCGGGCAGCCGGCGACGGTTCCGCACCCGGTAACGGATGTGAAAAACACTCCCGGCCCGCACCCGTTCCGGCATTTGCCGGTCGATTTCCACACTCGGCCGGAACAGCGCCCCGACCGCCAGCTCCACCAGGAACACCGCCAGAAACACCAGCACCCACACCCGCATCGGCGCTTCCATTGCAATCGACGCATACACCCCGATCACAAACACCGCCGGCAACAGCCACAGCGCCACCGGAGACAACACCGAACGGAACAGCGCAAAACTCCACGCCGCCAGCGCCAGGCTGCTCGAACGGTAACGCCGCGAACCTGAGCGCTTCAGCGCCGCAATCTGAAAAGTGGCCGGCCCATCCAGAAAACGGGACATTTTCGACTGTATTTGTTCCTCCAGCTTCATGGCTTCTTCCCGTCGCCCCGCACGCCTCCCGAGGCCGGAATGCGGTAGGTGAGCATCAGCTCCATATCCGTGTCGATATCCACCAGCCGGTTCAGCTTATCGTCGGGAAGCGTCAGCGGCCGTTCGGAACGCCCGGCGACCGCCAGTTCAAGGTCGGTCATATCGCCGGAACGGACCGCGCGCAGCCGCAGTTCGCGGCAATTGAAATCCCGCAGCGCTTCCAGCACCATCCGCCGTCGCGCCGTATTGCCGCCGCGCTGATCCACATACTTCTCCAACGGCTGGAACCGCAGGTGCCGGACACTCCGGGAAATCAGTTCCAGCGCCACCGGTTCCGGCTTCGCCCCGCCCCGGAAAGTGACGGTTCCGTCACCGCGCCCGGCAATCACCCCGGCGGGCAGATTGAGGATGCGCGCCGCTGTTTCAAGGTTAATATCGTTCAGCTGCAATGCAAACTCAGGCCCCGGCCGGGAGGCCGTCCAGACCAGCGGAGCGGCCAGCCTGGCCCGCCCGCCCCAGAGCGAACCGGACGCATCCTGAACTTCCAGCACGCCGGGGCGGGAAGAGAGCCAGTTCACCATCCCTTTGCCGAGCGTGATTCCTGCCGCGCTGAACCCGTCGAAGGTCAGCCCGCCACCCGAATCGCGGTAACCGGCCCCCTCCCCCGGCACCCGGATCATGCCGGAAATGCCGGACAGTTTGAATTGCGGCCCGGCCAGCTCCGCGCCGGAAGGCCGCAGCGTCAGGTTCCAGCGGCGGGAGCCCCCGGCAAACCGGAAATCTCCCTCGCCGCCCACCTTGCCCGTCAGCCGAACCCCGGAGGCGGCCGGAAAAAACTCCCCGAAACGGATCGGCTCCGCCAACTGCGTCACCGGCAGCTCCAGGTTGCCGTCCATGCTCCACTCGCCGTTCGGCAGCCGTCCGGCCATTGCGTTGAGCCGGAGCACCGGCCCGCTGAAGAAACGCGAGCCGGCCTGCCCTTCAAAGGAAAGGCCATTCGGCTTCAGGCGCAAAGTTCCCTGCGCATCCGACAGGAAGTTTCCGGGGACCCGGATGGAGGTCGCCTTGATCAACCCCGGCCTGGCCTTTTCCCAATCCGGGAACAGCAGCGGCAGCGAAAGTTCTCCGCCGGAAAACCCGTACTGCCGGCCGCCTTCGCCGATCGCGTCGAATTCCACCTGTCCGGCGACCGCAAGTCCGCCCAGCTCCGCACCGGAACGCGCCAGATCCAGCTTGGCGACCGGAATCCGTGCCGACCAGTTCGAGACCGCAACGGAGGAAGCCGCCTTCAGATCGCGCAATTCCACATTCAGCGCCTGTGCTCCGCCCGACACCAGTTCCGTCCGGCCGGAAAAGAGTCCGGTCGAACCGGTAAAACCGTTGCCCGCAAATGTTCCGGCAGGGAAGCGCCACTGCACCGTCCAGCCGGGCGGCAGCAGCTCATCCTGCCGCATTTCCCCGGCGGCCCGCCCCTCGAAACGGCCGCCGTCGAACCGGATTTCCTCCACGCCCAGCACTCCGCCGGTCCCCCGGAAATCGACGATGCAATTCGCGCCGGGATCCATCAACGCGCGATTGAAGCGGCTCTCAAAGCTGATCGAAGCGCCCTCCAGCGCCAACTGCTCCAGCCGGGTCGAACTGCGTTCGATACTGCCGAACAGCTCATGGCGGCCGATCCGGCCGCGGTCGTCCGGGAACACGGAGCCGGAGAGCCGGATCCGTTCCATCTCCCCCGTCCCGAAGCTGGATTCCACCAGCGTCGCCCGGTCCACGGTCATGCTGCCGCGTATCTCCTCCGGATAGCGCCGTTCATCCCCCGGCAGCATCCGCAGCTGAAATTCCGCCGAAGGATTCTCCAGCTTCAGCTTCGGGAGGGTCGCGCCGTAAACATTCACATTCGCGGCCAGCGGATTGAGTTTATATTCCCACTCCTGTTCCCCGGGACGGCGGGACAGTTCGAATCCGACTTCGGCCCGGGTCGCCCCCCAGGCGCTCGCCGGGTCGCTCCACTCCAGCTTGTTCGCCTGCAGCGTTCCGGAGAGGCGGAAGGAGGCGGCGTCCGGCCGGGTCAGGTCGAAGCGGCAGTTGCCGGTCACCCGGCCCGGCCGCGCTGAAAAATCGTGGCGGTTCCCGGCCACACGCAGGTCCAGCCGGTCGAAGTCGAACAGCCACGTGACCTCGCCGCGCATCCCCCTGCCCTGCCCGGAAATCTTCGGTGCGCGCCACACGCAGCCCACCGTGCCGGGCGCACCTGACAGCTGCCACTTCACCGCCTGGTCGGAACTGGCCGCCTGCCGGAACTCCCAGTCCCCTCCCGCCGGATCGAACCGGCCCTCCAGCCGGAACCGGCCCGCCACCTCGCCGACCGTCGGCACCGAATCCACCGAAAAACGCCACTCCGGCCCTTCGCCGCCCTGCACCGCCAGTTCGCCCAGCGGCGCGGCAAACGGCATAGTCAGCTCCGCCTCGGGAAAACCGACCCGCCACGCGCGCCCCGGCCCCTCCCAGCGGAACGAGTAGTGCCCGCCCGGATTCACCTGCCAGAAGCCGCCCTGAATCACGGCGGGGGAAAGAAACAGCCCCGATGCGGTCAGTGGAGTCGTCAGTTCAAATGTCTCAGGCGACACCTGCACCGCCCCGCTGACGGTGAACTGCGCCGGCAGCACCAGCTCCGCCGGAAGCTCCACTCCGGCCGCTTTCAGCAGTGTCCGGTTCAGGTTTCCGCTGAAACGAAGCTGCAACTCCCGCTCTCCCGGCAGCATTTCGCCGGTCACGGTCAGCTCCGGCTTCGAGAAAACCACCTCCAGCGCCCGGCGCCCGCCGGGAGTCCAGCGCAATCTGAACGGAATCCCGCTCCTGCGGTCCGCGCCCCAGAAACCGGAGGCCGACAGCGTGCCGGTGAAAGCGGAAACACTCTCCTTATAGCTTGCCGCCAGCTTCCAGAGCCCGGAGAAATCCCGCACCAGCGCATCTCCGACCCGGATTTCCATCAGGCGCCGCGCCTGCTTCTCGCCGCCGAACCGCAATTCGACCTTGGAAGCGGTGAACAGCTCGCGCTTCTCGCGCGCGTAGCGCACAGCGGTCATCTCAATCCGGTCGGCTCCGGCCTCCGCGATCCGGGCCGACAGCCCCGGAATCTCACCGATCCGGCGCGCCGCCACATTGCGCGGCAGCCGGAACGCGCTCCACGCCGCCAGCGCCACCGCCAGACAGCAGGCCAGCGCCAGCACCGCCCAGAGCCACCGGCGGCCCCGCCCCCGTCTTTTCCTGTTCCGTTTCACTTTCATACCGTCACCGGCTCCGCTTTCCCGGCGGAATACTCCACGGTCCGCACCGGAATCCACGAGCAATCCGCCTTGCGGTAACAGAGCTGCCCGTCCCGCCGGCCGAACCTCCCCGCCGCGAATTCATCGACCACGCGCGGCAGCACCACATGGTCCCCGGCGAACTTCAGCCGCTCCAGATTCGCAGCGGCGACCTCGCGCAGCAGATCGCGGTAAGGAGCCTGCCGGCGGGCGGCGGCGACCGCGGCCAACTGCTCCACGGAGCATCCCTCCAGCCCGACCGCCATCGGGGCGGAAACGCCGAGCACCGGTCCGGAATCCATCTCGGCCTCCCCCTTTCCCTCGAACGGCTGGGCCAGGATCACGCTGCTGCGCAGCGCCGGAAATCCTTTCAGGATCGCGGTTTCCACCGGCTTGAAGTGAAGCCCGGCCAGAATCCGCCGGCCGTTTTCCTCGACCGTCAGGTCGCCGGGATGCACATTCAGACACGGGTAGTCGCGCGTGATGTTGCACAGCGGCACGAATCCGGCCAGCACGGCAAAATCAATCCGGTACGGCGCAACCAGCGCGCGCAGCGCCTCCGTCCACTCCTCCCGGAGCCGGCGCCGCCGGGGAGTGGTCAGCGCGATCGCCGTTTCACCCCGCTCCCGGTAGAAAGCCCGGATATCCAGCTCCGCCAGCGGCAGGCCGCAGCGCCCGGCCAGCACCCGCGCCCGGCTGGTTTCGGGAGCATCGGTCACGATCAAAACGGTTTCAAAAGCGACGGGTTCGCCGCGCCGTTCATATTCGAGCAACGCCTCCGCATTGGTGCCGGAGCCGCTCATAAACACGGCAATCCGGGCCTTGCCGCCCGTGCCGCCGGGAGAAAAAAACTGTTCTATTTGCATATCGCCTTTACAATTCTCGGAAAAACACAATGTCAATGGTTTAAAATGCCGTGATTTTCCGAATCTTCAAGTCAGACGGCTGATTTTTTCCGTCTTTCCCCCCTCCGCAGGAGGGAGGGAACCGGAAAAGTTTCCGTTCCGCCTCTTGAAATTCGCCGATTTCATTGTATGGTGATGATTCACCCCATCCCGGAAAAAACGATGAAACTGAACGCGACCGAAAAACTGGCCCTGCTGGCGGAGGACTCCAGATACGACCTCGCCTGCGCCTGCGGCACCTCGGCGAAGGACCGCCGCCGCCGTCAGCTCGACGGCAGCTGGCTCTACCCGGTGCCGCTCGCGGCGGGCGGCTACGGAATCATGCTCAAGACGCTGCTCTCCAACGCGTGTTCGAGCGACTGCCGTTACTGTCCGCTGCGCCACGACGGCGTCGCGAACCGCTGTGCGCTGACGCCGGACGAAACCGCGCAGCTTTTCATGGACTATCTGCGCAAACAGTGGCTGGTCGGCATTTTCCTCTCCTCCGGGATCGTCGGCACGCCGGATCACACGATGGAACTGCTGACCGACACCGCCGCGATCCTGCGCCGGAAATACCGCTACCGGGGATTCATCCACCTGAAGGTGATTCCGGGCGCGTCGGAGGCGGCGATCCTGCGGGCGCTGAGCCTCGCCAGCGCGGTTTCGCTGAACATCGAAGCGCCGGGCGCGCGATACTTTTCGCAGCTTTCCAGCTACAAGAATTTTGAACGGGACATCGTACGGCCGCTGAAATTCCTTGCCGAACAGGCTGCCTGCGGCGATCCCCGGCGGCCGGTGCGGTGTTCGACCCAGTTCATCGTGGGGGCGGCGGACGAGCCGGACCGGGATATCGTGCGCTACACCGGAGCGATCTACCGGAAACTGAACTTCGACCGGGTTTACTTTTCCGCTTATCAGCCGCCGAAGCCGACCGAATTCCGGCTGGACGACGGCAGCAACGACGCGCGGCTGACCCGGGAGCACCGGCTCTACCAGGCGGATTTCCTGATGCGCAGCTACCATTTCGACGCCTCAGAGCTGGAATTCGAGGCGGACGGCAACCTCGACCTGTCGACGGACCCGAAGCAGCGCTGGGCGGAACGCCATCCGGAATTTTTCCCGGTTCGGCTGAACACGGCGGACCGGGAGGAGCTGCTCCGGGTTCCGGGAATCGGCCCGGCCTACGCCGACCGCATCCTCGCCTGCCGCCGCGCGATGCGGCTGCGGAACTGGCTCGACATCGGCCTCAAAGGCAAGGCGGCCCTGAAAGCGGCCCGTTACGCAATTTTCAGCTGAAAAGTTTGAAAAAAATTAAAATTCGAGCTTGCTTTGTTCCGAAATGCGGTTATATTAGACAGCACAACGAAATAGAAGATACGCAGTCCTGTGGTGTAACGGTAGCACAAGTGATTCTGGTTCACTTTGTTGAGGTTCGAATCCTTACAGGACTGCCATTTTTTTTGTCCGAAAAAAGAGCTATCGGTGTACCCATCATTTTTTACGGCTTGGGATTTGGGAACAATGTACGCGCCGGTCGAACTCGACCGGCGCGATAGTCAGCAGGGAATGAAAGAGATTCCGTAACAGGCGGAAACCGCCGGTTACAGCTGTGCTTGTACAATTTTCCACGGTGCGAGTACGATGTTTCCGGTGCGACCGAGCAGGGAGAGGCGTGCTTCGACCGGTTGCCCGGAACAGTTCTGCAGCGTGATATGGAACGCCTCCTTTTCCCGGGAGAGTGCGAGTATCCGTACCGCATCCGGCTCCACCGCCAGCAGCGTTCCCTCCGCCGGAAGCGTTCCCTTATGCGGCCAGCAGCAGAGTACGCGCGGCGGCATCCGCAGTTCTTCGGCCCGTTGCCGAATCGTTCCGGCGTCGGAACTCAGCAGAAACCGCAGTTTCACCTCTCCGCCCGCCACCGGCAACTCCGGGTATCGGAGCGTTCCGCCGATTTCGTCTCCGGCATAAAGCGTCCGTTTGGCGATGCCGCAGGTGAAGAAACCGTTTTCATTGTCGTAACTGAATGCCCCGTCGGCAGCAAAGCCGAAAGCAGTTCCGCCCGGCAGGAAAAGTTTAAGCCAGCCGACCGCCGGAAACTGTCCTTCCTCCCTTCGTTCGACTTCCGCGCCAGGCACGTCGCAGACGATCTGCCCGGCCATCGGCAGCCGCAGTTTCAAGCGGCAGGCGCGGTCCCGGCAGAAAGCGCGCAGTTCCGCCCGAATCACCGGAGAATCGGCCTCAAGCCACAGCGTCAGCTCCAGATGGGACGCCGCGCCGTCGAACCGGAGCCAGATTCCGGCGCGCAGTGGTCCGGTTTCGACGATCCGGCTCTCCCGGAGTTCCCACTCCTCCAGCAGTTCCTGAAGATGGAACGACTCCGGCTCCTCGGACATGCCGCCCCATGACCCGAACCGGTCGCGGTAAAGCGCAAAAGAGAGCGGCAGCACACTCCCGTCCGCGGCCGTCAGCACCACGCACCGTTCCCCGGGACGGCCCGAAATCCGCCAGAACCGGTTGCGGATCTCATATTCGCCTGAACATTCCGCCCGCGGCCCCGGCGGAAGCGGATACGGCTTCGGCTCCTGCCGGGCCGCGACGGTCAGCAGCTTCCAGCCGGTCGGAGGCAGCTCGACCGGAACCGCCACACGCTTGCGCCACACGCAATGCTTCATCGCATTGTGCTCCTCTTTGATCTCCTGTACCGGCAGTTCGGAGCCGCCGGCATCGCGAAGTTCGACGATCGGATCCTTCCCGCTGAACCGGTACAGCGGGCGGTAATCCAGACACGCCTCGACTTCGACCACGCCCCGGAAGGGCCGGGGCAACGGATTGAAAACCAGCATCGGAGTCGCCTCCGGCCAATATTTCGCCGAAGAAGCCGGAACCGGCATATCGATCCGGGCCGCCAGACGATTCAGCATCGCCGTTTCAGCTTCGAACGCACCGTCGGCCACCGCGCCGAGCTGATCGTGCTGCTGCTCCACCGCGCGCTCAATGGAAGTGCCGGGCAGGATGTCGTGGAAGGTGTTGAAAAGCAGCATCCGCCACTCCCGTCCCAGCTCCGGCGACGGGCAATCCAGCAGCGCGGCAACCGTTTCTCCGGTCCGCTCCGCCCGCAGCAGCGCCGCCTCCGTCCGACGGTAGTGCGCTTTGAAACGCGGCAACGAGGCGTAACAGCCCCGCAGACAGCAGTTGAGTTCTCCCCGGACCTCCGGCAGTTCCAGCCCGGCGGCGATCTCCGCCTCCAGTGCCGCGAAAAATTGTCGGAAGGTCGAAAAACGCACTTCAAATTCCGGGTGCGCCGACACCCATGCAAGCGCCCCTTCGATCTGGCCGCGCGACGTGCCGCCGCCGTGATCTCCGAGTCCGAATCCGACGCCGATGTTACGCCGGGAACGTCCCTCCTCGCGCGCCGCCAGCCGGTCCAGTCCGGCGGCGACCTCACGTTCGGCGGTATAGGAGAGCAGCCGGCAGCAGAGCAGCCCGCTGCCGCCGTCGCCGATCCAGCGGAACAGGTCGTCCGGCAGTTCCAACCGCTGCGGACGCATGAAGGAGAAATACCGGAAACCGTTCGCCGCCAGGATTTCGGGAATTCCCGCGGCGTGACCGAAGCTGTCCGGGGCCCATGCCGTGACCGCCGTCCGCCCGAACTGTTCCCGGAAGTAACGCTGCCCTTCCCGGTACTGCCGGAACAATACTTCCGTTGCCGGCATATTGTGGTCGGTCTGGACCCAATTGCCGCCGGCGATCTCCCAGCGTTCCTGCTCAACCAACTCCCGAATCCGCTCGAACAGCTCCGGGTCAAATTCTCTCACGTGGGCGTAGATTGCCGCCTCGCCCCGGTTGAAAACCATCCCGGGGAACTCCTCGAGCAGTTTCACCATCGCGCGGCAGGTGCGTATTCCCTCATTCAGCCCTTCGCTGCGGTCCCAGAGCCAGACCGGATCGATATGGGCGTTCGGCAGCAGATGGATGATCTTTTTCATCGCGCCGCCTCTCCACGGCTTGCGGCGTCGGAGGTCACTCCGGCCGAATCGACGATCCAGAGCGGACGCATCTCCCGGAAACCGTAATGGCTCCCCGGCGTAATCGGGCTGGTGGCCGTACCGCTCAGACGATTGTTGCGCAGCAATACCTGTTCGGCGCAATAGAGGAAAATTCCCGCGCCGGGGCATCCGTCGATCACATTGTCGCGGATGGTGATGTTCCGGTTGCCCCGGAAAGAGCCGGAATAATCGTCCTTGCGGCAGAATACGCTGATCGCGCCGCCGACATGGCTGCCGATATCGTGGTTCATGGCGTGACCGATGTCGCGGATTGTATTGCCTCGGATCAGGATATTCTCCACCCAGCCGGCTTCGCGCCAGTAGCCGTATTCGGCTCCCACCGCGATCGCGGCGGACTTGATGCGTTCAAAGCGGTTGTTTTCGATCACCCCGTCCGAAGCCATCAAACGCACGCCGCGCGCCCGATGGTCGTGGAAACAGTTGTCGCGGATCTCATATCCGTTCGCGGCGATCGCGGGGATATCGAAGAAAAGCCCGGCTTTCAGCTCCGGCCCGCCGGGTTCAAGCGTCACCTCATAGCCGGTCCACTTCCTGAAATTCCGATGCGAATAATATTTCCGGAACGTCTCCCCGTCACAACCGCGCGGCGACAGGCGGAAACTCCGGATCGTCCGCTCGCCGATCACCGCGAAAGTACCCGGTTCAAGCAACCGGATGCGATCGCCGGGACGGACAACTTCCGGGAAAGACTCCGCGTGATCCGGCCGAACCGTGTCAAACCGGTCGGCGTCCACGACCTGCGCCACCGGAAGCGCGACCGAATGCAGGTTCACCCCGTCGTCCCCCATGAAGGAAAAGTCGCAGCCGACGATCCGGGGGCCCTTGCGCAGATAGGCGAAGTTCACTCCGTCCGCCGAACTCGAAAGCAGCCGGTCCGCCTGTGCGCCCGCCGGTTTCGGCCCACGGGTGATCTTCACATTGACCAGCTCGTCGCCGCCCTGCCCGAAGCGGGCGCGGAACACCAGCCCCGGACTGCTGTAAACCGTGATGCTTTCAAGACGGATCTTTTCACACCGGGCGAGGTGAACCGCCGCGTCCCGGCGGCAGTCCAGCGCGAGCCGGTCGCCGGGTTTCACGTTTTTGTGCGGCCGGTCGGCATGGCAGATGCCCAACTCCGGCGATATGATTTCAATGTCGCCGTACACGTCCGGCGCGTCGTGCTTGAAGAACTTCCCGTCCGGCGTGAACACATGGATGCGCCGGTTCGCGTACTCCGGGGCCAGTCGGGGATAACCGGCATCGACCCGGAAACGAATCTTGCGCAGATCCGGCGAGATTCCGGTCACTACCCCCTGCGTGAACGGCAGTGGATCGTAGTCTATCGTGAAATTCTTCAGCGTCACGTTGCGGCAGTCGACCAGCCGGATCGCCTCGTTCAGTTTCGTCATCACGATCCGGGCGCCGTTGCCGTCGATCACAGTTCCGTCGAGATTCCGCAACATCAGCTTCTCCGGCAACCGGTATTCGGGATGCGACAGCCTGATTTCGCCGGTACTGTTCTTCAATGCGGTTTCCAGTTCCTGCCGGAGCGAGGGGGCCGCCGACGCGGTCACGGCCAGAGCCAATACGGTAAAAACGGCAGCGTATTTCATCTTTTTCCTTCCTTTCTGACGATCCCGGCCGGAGTGGCCTCATAATTTTTCAACCGGTCATAGAGCTTCCAGACCGTTTCCGGCAATCTGGCCCCGGTCCGCAGTGTGCGGCGGGAGGGAGCCGACGGATTCTCACATCCCCGGCGACCGCCCAGCGGCAGGGCGCCGACGGTCGAACCGGCATCGATCTTCCATCCGGCGAGCCGCGGCGACTCCCCGGGAGTCAGCTTCGCCTTCTGATGGAGGTGCCCCGTGCCGGGCTGATACCGGTTGGCCGCCAGGTCGGCGCGCATCGCATTCGGAAACTTCGGCAGTTCCACATAGCAGCGCGAAAAACCTCCCAGCAGCGACTGCCGGACACTGATCGAGCCGAAGGCATCCGCCGGAGCAAAAGTGCAGAAAGCGGTTCCGCCGAGAATCGTGCAACCGAAAAAGGAGAGCGTGCCCGCCTGCATCCTGACCAGATTCCGCCTGCCGTTCCCGAGCAGCACACAGTTGGAAAAGGCGATCCGCGAACGCCGCTGCTGCCGGATCAGTTCCGCCGGTTCCGGGTCCGCGATCAGGCACTCCTCGAACAGCGCGGCGGCATCATCGCTCAGGAAAATCGCCGCTTCAAACGTATTGTCGACAAAAACGCACCGTTTGTAGACTCCGTCGCTCTGACCGATGTTGCAGACCGACGAACTCGCGCAGTTCACCGCGCCGCATCCCAGATAGGTGACGCCGCTTGCGTCATGCAGCGACATCCCCTGCCCGCAACTGTTGTAGGCGAGGCAGTTGATGAACATCGAGCCTTTCGGCGTCTCCGCCGCATCAAAGCCGTCATTCCACGAAAACATCATCGTGAAGTTGCGTACCACCGTATGATCGCGATGGATGTAGAAACCGTAATTGGCGGGCAGCTCGATCTTCAGAGCCCCCAGCTCCTTTCCCTCCGGGAGCCGGTAGAAGAGTTTGCGTTCCTTTTTGTTCCACCAGAAACCGTTGGGCGTCTTTTCCAGTGTTTCGCGGTCGCGCAGGTTCGGCGCGGCCTTTCCGTCCACGAACCAGATCTGAGTTCCGTCCAGCCAGTAGTTTTGGCTCATATCCCGCCGGAACTCATTGCTCATCGGGTCGAAAGCGAGCGAATAAATTCCATCGGCCTCCCGCGTCCACGTCTCCGCCGGAATTACCGCCAGCCCGGAGATCACCGCCCCGTTCCCCTCCACCACCAGGGGCGCGTCAGGCGTACCGCCGACTCGCAGCCGCAGCCCATGCGCTTTGCCGGGGCCGCCGTAAGGCATCCGGTAGACTCTGCCGGTGTTGGCTACCTCAATACGCCCGCTCTCTTTGACCAGACCGCACGCTTTTTCGATTGACGCAAGCGGTCTCTCCCGCGACCCGTCGAACGAATCATCACCCTTCACATTATCCACGTAGATCGTCGCAGGCGCGGCAACAGCCCCCATGCAGCAGGCCACACACCATGCCGCCAGATACTTTTCCACTCTCATTTCATCTCCTCCTGTTTCAAATCAAAGCACGATGATATCCGTATCGTTGTCCGGGTGGAACCGGAGAATCTTCGGAGTACACCGGCTGAAATCATTGCGCCCAATCTGCCCGACATGCCCATCTCCGTAGGCGATGTTTCCCCGGTGCGAATGCCGCAGGCAGAACGCCGGCTCCGCATTTCCCTCGGTCGTATCGGCACGCCACATCCAGTGCCCGCTGCGCGTCGACCAGAACAGCGTATCCGCGAACAGCATCGTAACCGAAGCGCGCTTCATGCGCGAAAAATAGTACCAATAGGTCGCACTCGACTCCCAGCCGATGATATTGCCGAGGTTATAGTTGTTCAGGCATGTGTTCACCTTGTCCCGCGTGCTGTCCCCCGCAAACCTCCACAGGCCGTATACGCCCCGGGTGGCGCTGGCCGCATAAAGGCGGCTGTTCGCATCCGAAGGACAGCGCAGCACCTTGTTCGTAACATAAGCCGTCCCCGGCTGCTGCCCCGCCGTTGCAATACCGAGATTCGCGGAAAGCACTTTTGCCCAACTGTCTCCATTCAGATAGGCCGGCAGCACATCCCCGAAGTCGTTCGCGTACAGCATCGCCCCTGAAATGCACTGTTTCAGGTTACCGGTGCATTGCGCCGCTCTCGCGCTCTCCCGCGCCCGGTTCAGCGCCGGCAGCAGCATGCTTGCCAGTATCGCGATGATCGCGATCACTACGAGCAGCTCAATAAGTGTAAACAATGTTCTTTTCCGGGAGCAGGGAGGGTGAAGCCCACCTGCATACGCCCGGGAGCGGCGCAGTGCAGAAACTCGGGGCCGCGGGAACCGCATTTCCCAATCGGCGGCATGATCCGTAACGACTCTTGCAAGCATTTCGTTTCCCTTTCATTCGGTTTGGCAATATATCCGGCTTCTCTATAATTTTATGATATTTGCACAGAGAACGCAATACTTGTGCCAAAAAAAATGCAAGAGAAAATCGCTACGCTATCCGGACAGTGAGGAACCGATGTCGGCCACCGATCCCCGGTCGATGATCCGCATCGGCAGGAATTTCTTGAAACAGGAGATCTCTTTCCGGTACAGCCGGGCCAGCCCCTCGAAAACTTCGGCAGTAGCCCGCTCGAAGTCGGCGGCGACCAGCGTCAGCGGTACAGAGGCGGAAGCGGAACGCAGCGTTCCGCGTGTCATGATGCTCACCTCCTCCGGGATGCGGATTCCGTTGCGCTCCAGCGTTTCCGCGATGCCGACCGCCGGATCGTAGGACTCGCAGAAAGCCGCGCTGAACGGGCACCGCCCGCCGTGGGCATCAAGATATCCCTGAATGTAGGAGGTGCATTTTTCACGGGAAAACTCGCCGTAAAACACCTCGCTGTCGATCATCACGACCTTCATACCGAGCATTTCCGCCGCTTTCCGGAAGCAGTCCGCCAATTGCAGCAGGCCGGGAAACGCCGGCTCGGTCCGGATATAGGCAACCGTCCGGTGTCCCCGGTCATACAGGAAGCGGCAGGCCTCCATCATGCCGAACCAGTCGCAGGAACGGACCGTGTTGAAAGGCAGCGCCCCGATTTCGGCGTCAAGGATCACAGCGGGGCAGACAATCCGGTTGAGCCAGTCGATATTGCGGCATTCCTGCAGCAACTGGTTGTTCAGGATCATGATCAGCGCGTCACAGCCGGAAATATCCAGCCGGTCGAATGAGCCGCGCGCCTGAATCCGGCCGACGGTGAGCTTCCAGCGGGAATGAGTTTCGACATAGCCCGTGATGCTCTCCACCCACTCCATGATCGTACTGCTGGGCCATTCCAGGTGAAACAGCCGGAGCCGGAGTTCGGCGGCGGCGGCCGGAACATTGGAAAAAATTCCGAGGCGGCTCCGGCGATAGATCAGTTTTTCCGCCTCCAGCCGATCCAGCGCCGCATCCACGATCGCCCGGTGAACCCCGTAGCGGCGAATCATCTCCCGGACGGAGTGAAACTTTCCGCCCTCGGGCAATCTCATGATTTCCCGGCGCAGAATACCATAGAGCTTCTCAATCTGAACATCCTGTCTCATGCCGCAATATACACCGCCCGGCACAACAAATACAACCGCTGTGCCAAAAAAACACCCGGATATTCCGGAAAAAACGGCTTCTCAGGGACCTGACGTCCCGGAGAAACCGGTCATGCGATACGGGAAACTACTCCTGCGGGCCGAACATTCCTACCTCATACAGGGAAAAGCCGTAAGGAGTCAGCCGCCTGCGGCAGCTCGCGCGATGCCATATATTCGTTTCCGGCGGCAATCACGTTCGCCTCCTGCGCCTCCGTGAACGGGCACTCCCGGAAAATCCGGTAATTCCACAGGAAATAGGCGTGCAGCGGCGTGCGGCAGTGCGCCGGAACCTGCGCCAGAATCCCGTCGTAATCCTCCGGGTAGCGCTGCGCCTCCTGCAGCGCCTGCTGGCCGCCGGTCGAACCGCCGCTGAAGTAAGAGAACTCCGGTTCCCTGCCGTAGTAAGCCCGGACGACCCGTTTGGCCGCAACCGTCATCAGGTGGGTGGCGCGGTAGCCGAAATCTTTCCACACCTCCTTGTTGCCGATGCCGGAGTCGGCATTGGGAGCGGTCCCCATATCGGTGGTGGCCGCCGCATAGCCGCTCCGAAGCGGTCCGATGAAAACAGCGGGATTGATACTGCCGGCGGCGCCGCCGTTGCCGAGTCCGAGAAAACGCCCATTCCACCTCTCCGCCGCGGGCAGCCAGATTTCGACGTTGATGTTGGAGCCTTCGGCCGGCCGCAGCAGAAGCCTCACCACCGTGCGCGGCGGCAGTTCCCGGTGCTCCCTCCCGTCGCGGTCGATGAAGGCGGAATCGGCGACCGTTTCCGCCCGCTGAATCACTCCGTTTTCAATCTTCAACGCCCGGACGGCCTCAAGCCCGCCCTCCCCGGCTGCGCCCAATACGGTTGCGGCGGACAGGGCCAACAGCGAAACCACGGATTTCCCACTCATCGGATGATCCTTTCAGAAGTTTTTGATCGTTCGCATGTTACACGGACAGAAAAAAGCGCCTCTCTCCCGCAGGAAAAAAGCGCCCGTCTCAACTCGTCCCGGAAACGTCACCGGGCCGATTTGAGGTACGCCTCGATGAATTCGTCGATGTCGCCGTCGAGCACCCCGGCGGTGTCGCTGGTTTCGACTTCGGTGCGCAGGTCCTTGACCATCTGGTAGGGCTGCAGCACGTAGCTGCGGATCTGACTGCCCCAGCCGTTCTCCGCCTTTTCGCCGCGGATCGCATCGGCTTCATTGCGGCGCTTCTCTTCCTCAAATTCATACAGCTTGGCTTTCAGCATCTTCATCGCGGTGGCGCGGTTCTTATGCTGGGAACGCTCGTTCTGGCAGCAGACCACGATGCCGGTCGGCAAGTGGGTGATGCGGATCGCCGAGTCGGTGGTGTTCACGTGCTGGCCGCCCGCGCCGCTGGAACGGTAGGTGTCGATGCGCAACTGCGACTCGTCGATCTCGATTTCGATGTCGTCGTCAAGCTCCGGGAACACGTCCACCGACACGAAACTGGTGTGGCGGCGGGCGTTGCTGTCGAAGGGAGAGATGCGTACCAGCCGGTGCACTCCCTTTTCGCCTTTCATGTAACCGTAAGCGAATTCGCCGGTCACATGCAGCGTGGCGCTCTTGACGCCGGCTTCTTCACCGGGCTGCAGGTCGATCACCTCGTCCTTCCAGCCGCGCCGTTCGAAGTAGCGGCGGTACATGCGCAGCAGCATGTTGGCCCAGTCGCACGATTCGGTGCCGCCCGCTCCGGCATGTACCGAAAAGTACAGGTTGCTGCGGTCGAACTTGCCGGAGAGGAAGCTCATGATCTCCATGCGGTCCAGCGACTTGAGCAGCCGCCGGTAGGAAATCTCGGTCTCCTGCAGGAACTCCTCGTCCTCGGCGGCGAGTTCGACGGAGGCCGAATAATCTTCGACCTCCGACTGAAGCTTGCGGAAGGGTTCGAGCAAATTCCGGCAGGCGGAAAGCTGGGCGACCGTGTTTTGCGCGGACTCCTTGTTGTCCCAGAAGTCGGGCGCGGACATCTTCTGCTCAAGCTCCGCCATCTCGGCCTTGCGGTCTTCGATATGCAGAAACTCCTCCAGATGCCCGATCCGGCCCTTGAGTTCACCTTCCGCCTGACGCAACTCGTCGATACTCATCATTTCTTGGCAGCCTCCAGTTTCCACATATCGTCCAGCAGCTGCTGGATGTCGTCGAGGCACGCGCCGCAGGCGCCGCCCGCCTTGCAGTAATGGGTCACGTCCTCGGCCTTGTGCAGTTGATTTTCCTTCGCGACCTTCAGGATCTTCACGTCGGTGACGCCGAAACACTTGCAGACGATCCGCCCCTCGTGGTCCTCGTCCTTCTCGAACGGGCTTTTCTCGCCGCGGTAATGGCTGATCGCCGCCTGCAACGCTTCCATGCCCATCACGGAACAGTGCATCTTGGCTTCCGGCAGGCCGCCGAGCACTTCGGCGATATCCTGATTGGTGACCCGGGCCGCCTCGTCAAGGGTCTTGCCCTTGATGATTTCGGTCAGGGCAGAACTCGACGCGATCGCCGAGGCGCAGCCGAAGGTCTTGAACTTCACGTCCTCGATCCGGCCCTCCTTGTCCAGCTTGAAAGTCAGCTTCAGCGCGTCGCCGCAGGCGGCGTTGCCCACTTCGCCGACACCGTCGGGATTCTCGATTTCGCCCACATTCCGCGGATGCAGGAAGTGGTCCATCACTTTGTCAGTGTAATTCCACATAATCACACACTCCTCTCTTATTTACGGGGACCGGCGGCGGGTTCCGCCGCCTTCCTCAGGATTTCTTCAATCAGGGCCGCCGAATGCGGGTCCTTGATTTCACCGCGCTTCAGCATCGCTTCGAGGTAAAACCTCACCACCGGATGCTGCCGCGCGTTGGAGCCAAGCGACCACTTCGCGGCTGCTCCGACCAGAAAATTCATCACCTTCGCCAGATCCGCCGGCGTCGTCTCCCCCTTCTCCTTTTTCGCTTTGAATTCGGCGGGCGCCAGCGCATCCCGGAACCGGACCAGCTCCCCGACGAGGCGGCGCACCGGCCCCACCTGCCCCGAAGCGAAGAATTCCATCCAGAGCCGGTCGAGATCCGTGCTGTTCCCGACTTCGGCGACCACGACCGGCACGCCCGCCGTCTTTTCCAGCGCGGCGACGGCCTCCGGGCTGAGCAGCGGCCGCAGCCGCGCCTCCCCCTCCGGGCCGAGCATCCGGACCACGAAAGCGGCGCTGAAACGCGCCCCGTCCGATTTCTGCGCCGAGGCGATCCAGGCCAGCTCCGGCCAGAGCTGCGGATTCTGCCGGAACAGCAGGCCGAAGCCGTAATAGAGCGCCAGCGTTTTCTGCGTCAGCTCCGGCCGTTCCTTCAGGGCGGCCTCCAGCAGACCCGGCAGCCGCTCCGGCACCGGATTGCGGTAATAGTTTGCAATCAGCGCCGCATCCCGCTTCAAGTCGGCCGGTGGAAACTTCTCCGGCAGCGGTTCCAGCCGGAACTTCGCCTCCGCCGTCCGGCGCGAACCGTCGTTGCGGTCATGGAAACGGACGGTCACTCTGTATTCGCCGAACCGGTCCTCCGGCTCCATCACCATCTGCGTGCGCAGCGCCGACAGCAGTCCGCCGTTGCCGTCGTCCGGGCCGCGATAGACCGTCTGCTGCCGGAACAGCGCATCCACTTTGCCGTCCGGCAGCGTCAGGTCGGCGTCGGCGACGACATCCACCCTGCCCTCCCGGCGGGCGAACTGCCCGAGTACGTAATACACCGTAAACGGCTGGCCCGGCGTCACCGCTGTCACCTTGGAGATGAACGGCGCCCGCTCCGGCAGGATATGCTTCCACTGGTCGGACAGATTCCGGGAAAGGGAGGGCACCACCAGCCCCTCCACCGCCCGCGCCGGAACGGCGAAAGCGGCGGCTGCCAGCAGCGCCGTCAGAAACCGTGTACAGTTCATTCCATCCCTCCCGGATTGCCGCTTCAGCGGTATTGCGCCATCTCGGCTTCGACCCGGGCCGCGACCGCGGCGACGGCCGAACTGATTTCCAGCTTCTCCGCGTCGCGGCTGCCGCGCACCTTGAATTCGACCGCGTTGTCGGCCAGCGTTTTCGGCGACACCACCAGCCGCAGCGGAATGCCGATCAGGTCGGCGTCGCTGAACATCGAACCGGCCTTTTCGCCGCGGTCGTCGTACAGCACCTCGATTCCGGCGGCGGTCAGGTCGGCGTAGAGCTTTTCGCACGCCTCGCCGACGCCCGCCTTGTCCGGATTGATCGCGCACAATTCGACCTGATAGGGCGCGATCGACATCGGCCAGATCGGGCCGTATTCGTCGCAGGACTGCTCGATCACCGCCGCCATCGCCCGGCCCACGCCGATGCCGTAGCAGCCCATGATCATCGGATGGCTCTTGCCGTCGCGGTCCAGATAGTCGCAGTGCATCGACTCGGTGTACTTGGTGCCGAGCTGGAAGATGTTGCCCACCTCGATCCCGCGCGAGAAAATCAGCGGCTGCCCGGTCAGCGGGCACGGATCGCCTTCGCGCACGCAGGCGATATCGGTCACGATGCACTCGGTTCCGGCCATGTCGCGGTCGAAGTTGAAGTTCCGGTAGTGGAAATCCGCCTCGTTCGCGCCGACCACCAGATTGCCGGTTTCGGCGGCGGAGCGGTCGATCACGATCCGCACCTTTCTGCCGTCGATGCCGACCGGGCTGGCGAAGCCGGGCACCGCGCCCGCCGCCTCGATCGCGGAGTCGTCCGCGAACTTCAGCTCCGGCACTTTCACCGCATTGGCGAGCTTCACCTCGTTCACCTCAAAATCGCCGCGGATCAGCACGAAAATCAGCTCCCCGGTGCGCGCATCCTGGTAGAACACCGCCTTGCCGGTCTCCTCCGGCTTCACGCCGAGGAAATTCGCGACCTCCTCGATGGTTTTAGTGCCGGGGGTGCTGACCTTCTCCAGCGGCAGCGGTTCGCCCTTGTCGAACTTCCACGCCGCGACCGCGATCTCGCGATTGGCGCGGTAGCTGTAATCGGCGTTGGTGATCACCGTATCCTCGCCGCAGTCGCAGATCGCCATGAATTCGTGCGAAACCTTGCCGCCCATCATCCCGGAATTGGCCTCGATCGACAGCACGTTCTTCATGCCGACCCGGCGGAAGATCCGCTCGTAGGCTTCGTGGCAGCGGTAGTAGTACTTCTCCAGATCCGCCTGATCGGTGTGGAAGCTGTACGCATCCTTCATCGTGAATTCGCGCACCCGGATCAGCCCGGCGCGCGGCCGCGCCTCGTCGCGGTACTTGGTCTGGATCTGGTAGAGCATCACCGGCAGCTGTTTGTAGCTGTTCAGCTCGGTGCGGACCAGATGGACAATCCCCTCCTCATGGGTCATCGCGAGGATCATCGGCTTGTCGTTGCGGTCCCTGAAACGGAGCAGTTCCGCGCCGACCGATTCGTACCGGCCGGACTCCTTCCACAGGTCGGCGGGCAGCACCACCGGCATCAGCACCTCCTGCCCCTCGATCCGGTTCATCTCCTCGCGGATGATCGCTTCGATCTTCTCGACGATCCGCTTGCCCAGCGGCAGCAGCGAGTAGATGCCCGCCGAAACCGGCCGGACATAACCGCCGCGCACCAGAAACTTGTGACTGACAGTCTTGGCGTCCTTCGGATCTTCCTTGATCCGGCGCCCGACCAGTTTGCTCATTTTCATAATCCGTAAAACCTTATCGATTGGTTTGTTGTGTCATTTCATGCCGCCGGTTGAGCGGCTTTTTTTTCCAAAAAACCCGGCAAGTAGCCGGTAGCGACGGCGGCGTTGCCG
>ERZ1034917.238-NODE-238-length-53027-cov-8.962660_pt1 | contig 53027 bp, 60 predicted proteins | sample MGYA00520605_ERZ1034917 | MGnify/ENA primary metagenome ERZ1034917 (study PRJEB33766, sample SAMN09781784) | gut metagenome | biome: gut microbiome | host: Homo sapiens | place: Madagascar | study: EMG produced TPA metagenomics assembly of the PRJNA485056 data set... | reverse complement strand
TCCGCAAAGATTGCATAAGCAGTTTTTGTGGAATGAACAAAGGAGCTGTTTGTAGAAATGGATTTTAACACTGTTTATGCACAGAAACTGACAACGGCCGACCGCGTTGCCGCTTTGGTCAAGGATGACGATTGGGTCGATTACGGCTGGGCCATCGGCACCCCTGTCAGCTTTGACGCTGCTTTGGCCAAGCGCCTGCCGGAGCTGCACGGGATTAAATTCCGCGGCGGCATCCTGTGCCATGTGCCGGAAATCTTCAAGATTGAAAATCAGGCAGAGCACTTCTGCTGGAACAGCTGGCATATGGGCGGCATTGAGCGCAAGGCCGTTGCCGCCGGTTACGCTTACTATTCTCCCCTGCGCTACTCCGAGCTGCCGCGCTACTACCGCGAAAGCCCCGACCCGCTGAACATTGCGGTGTTTGTGGTTGCCCCCATGGATAACCACGGCTACTTCAACCTCGGCCCCTGCGCCAGCCATCTGGCCGATGCTGCCCGCAAGGCCGACAAGGTGTTTGTGGAAGTGAACAAGAACATGCCGGTCTGCCTGGGCGGCTACGACAACTGCCTGCACATTTCCCAGGTTGACGGCATTATCGAGGGTGACAACCCGCCGATCGACCAGCTGGGCGGCGGCGGTGCCCCCACCGAAGTTGACCAGGCTGTTGCCCGCCTGGTGGTGGACCGCATCCCCAACGGCGCCTGCCTGCAGCTTGGCATCGGCGGCATGCCCAACGCCATCGGCGCCATGATTGCCGAGAGCGACCTGAAAGATTTGGGCGTACATACCGAGATGTATGTGGACTCTTTTGTAGATATGGCAAAGGCTGGCCGCATTACCGGCCGCTGCAAGAACATTGATAACGGCCGCCAGGTCTATGCGTTCGGTGCCGGCACCCAAAAGATGTACGACTACCTGGATAACAATCCGGAGTGTATGTCTGTGCCCGTTGATTACACCAACGATGTGCGGGTGATCAGCAGCCTGGATAACTTTATCTCCATCAACAACGCCATTGACGTTGACCTGTATGGCCAGGTGAACGCCGAAAGCAGCGGCACCCGTGCCATTTCCGGTGCAGGCGGCCAGCTGGACTTTGTGCTGGGTGCCTATCTTTCCAAGGGCGGCAAGAGCTTCATCTGCCTGTCCTCCACCTTCTTTAACAAAAAGACCGGCCAAAACGAAAGCCGCATCCGTCCCACGCTGCACCCCGGCAGTGTTGTGACCGATACCCGCGCCAACACCGATTATCTGGTGACCGAGTACGGCGTTGCCCGCCTGAAGGGCCTGACCGCCTGGGAGCGTGCCGAAGCCCTGATCAACATTGCCCACCCGGATTTCCGCGAGCAGCTGATTGCCGACGCCGAAAAGATGGGTCTGTGGCGCAAGAGCAACAAGCGCTGATCCGTTGGTTTTTATTCTGTTCTTGACGGCCTTGAAGCGGGCAACGTTGGTGGCGAACTTCTTGTCATCATCCCCGCGGGTACGGTTAGTGTTGACAGAACGGGCGGCGGTAACGATAGCAGTAGCGGTAGTAGTAAACATAAGATACTTCCTTTCTTGCCTTTCGGCGGTAAAATATTGACAGAGTGGTAAGCTCTGTGGTACAATACAAATAAGAGGACGAAGTGCCGCCGCGTGAACAGTGACACTCCGCTTGCCTAGTGGCTAATCAGCTTCTTCCGATTCCAGTTCCCAACATTCTGTATCGCTAACGAACACAGAAACGCCGGAAATTGGCTCGGATATGTACTCCGAATCTGTCCACATCGGCAAGACCCCCTTTTCTGCCGCCTAGGTATAGCATGGGCGGCTTTTTTCTACCCTTTCGGGCAGTGGGGGCGGGCCAAGAAGCAGTGACCCGCTGGGCTGTTATGTACTTGCTATTCCAAACCTTGACTAGCCTATTGTTTTTTAACGTTCCAAGGCTTGAAAGTGTAAAGTTTACAATGTGCAGTCAAGCGTACAGCGCTAACTTTAATCAGACTGCCAGCGCGGAAACTTCCACCGTTTGGGGGACGGCTTTATATTCCGTGAATTTCCTGACTTGCCGCTAACCCGAATAGCGGTAGTTTCTGGAGACTATCCCCGCAGAATGCAGGGCGGCCACATTTTCTTCCAACTGTGACTGTTGGTGCTTTGTTGAACCGGTTTTTGAACCCCACTAGATAGCAAGGTTTGCTTCCGGGTATAGGGAAGCTGCACTTCCCGACTATTCAATTTTCAAAGTACAAAGAAACAACGTTCCCTTGACGGTCGAATATTGTACACTTTTCAGACAGAATGTTGAAAACTTGTGTTCTCTCATATGGTGCTAACCATGTTTCTACAGTGTCTAAAGGGTACAGCTATACCCTATCCTTTTTTACGGGTTCCTACACAAAACACTTTTTGCGCATGGATTGCACAAGTTTACAACTAGGTCTTCTGCAAGGGTTTTCGCGGTATTGAACGAATGAGTTACACAAATGAGTGCATACCACGAGGGCCAAAGAAAAGACAGTGTACAATATTCTGTTATCAATGTGCGATTGTTTCCAGCTTGTATCTATCCACCGTGGGCCGTATCCAGTGTTAGGGCACCAAGGGCGCCCCCGTGAATACGCGGTAAACAGAGAATGTTGATTGTATATGTCTACTTGCAATGGGGTTTTTGTCCGTGTCGCTTTCGACAATCACATAATACCACAGTAGAATTTTGACCTGATTTTTGCAGACATACCCGCAGTGGCGCTTTGCGTGCATATAAAGGTAGGAATCCGCAAGATGTGGTGTGTAAAGCCAGCAAGGCGTACTAGATATAGGGCTGTATAGGGTAAAATTTGACGGTATAGCGCCAAAAATCCGCTATATGCAAACTACGATTAAAAGTTTGCAAGGGGGGCGGGTTAAAAAGAAAAAATGACGTAAAAGCGCGGAAAATGGGTCAGTTATCCCATCACACTCCCGGCTCTCAAACACAAACCCGCATACCTACGTCAATTCTCTCTCCCTCCTCACCACCTCACCCTTTACTCTCCCGCTTCCCCTCCTAATCCTCCCCTCCTTGTCCCCATTTATGGGGTCGCCCCTCCTTTCGGCTAAAACCGCATAACAATCCGCTTTCCAGGCTCCTTTGGGGCCTTATTTTTTTTACCCAAAAACGCCATAAAAACGCACGATTTGGCCGCTAAAACGCACAAAAACAGCATCAAAACGCTAAAAAACACATTATTTCCGCTCGAAAACGCCTCGGCAGGGCCTTAAGCGCAGCTTATCAACCCCGAAACGCCCCTCTTTGCGCCCTACCGGAGGTTAAATCCCGGCAAATCCATGGCAAATCCTGGCAATAGGTGCCACTATAAGGCAGCCGCGGCCTCTGTAAGCGCTGTTTTAGCCTTTAGCGTGCCATATATATAAAGGAAGGTGCCCCGCAGGTGGAACTGGGTCCCGCCACCGCAGGCGGTGGGGGGGATAGTTTTCATTACAACACCGATCTGGTCCCTCTGGGCTGGATCTCTCTGAGTTGGTACTCCCACAGGAGTATAGCAAAACCTAAAACGCACCCAGGCGCAGCCCAATAGCCTCAAGCGCAGCTTGTAACGCTTTCCCCAGAATTTTTATGAAAAATGTGTTTGACTTTTTGTTTATGTGCGCGTATAATAGAACCATAGGAAAGACTCTGTAGAACGCACTATACAGGAGGGAAGCCCACTATGAAGAATAAACACAGCGCTCCGCGAGGCACCGCCGTTCACTTTATCCCGCGCACTGTTACAATGCAGGAGGCTGCGGACGCCAAGAGTGGGCTGGACCTACAAGGGGCTGCAAGCCTGCTGATGGCGATGATGCAGGCAAGCACCGGTGCTGACGGCCACAATGCCCTGATGGAACAGCTGGCATCCGCCATGGGTTATAAGCTGGTACCCACAACACCACAGCCACGCCAGCGGAGCCGCAGTAAGAAAGCCCGTGCAGCCCGCTATGCACAGACCAAACTGAGCCTGGTAAAAGCCAATGGTGTGGCCAAACCAACGCCGGCCGAACCGATCCGCAGCCGCGACGACTTTAATGCCATAGCCGCTTACCTGCGCACCCAGGGACGGCCATATAACCGGCAGCGGAACTATACGTTATTTATATGTGGCGTGACACTTGGCCTGCGCGTGGGCGATTTATTACGCCTTACCGTTAATGATGTGTGGGACTGTGAACACAACTGCCCGCGCCACCGCGTAATTATCATCAATGAAAAGACCGGCAAGCGCACCAACGACCTGATTACCCCGCTGGCAGCAGGCGCGATTACTGGCCTGATTGAAGAGATGCGGGGCCGAACCATGAATGTGTTGAAGCCAGGCTGGCCGTTGTTCCAGAGTATGCGCAGCCCCAAGGGAGTGCCGCAACCGCTGGACGAAACCCAGGTGTGGCGGATCTTGAACCATGCGGCCAAGGAGTGCGGAATCAAAGAGCACATCAGTACCCACAGCCTGCGCAAGACCTATGGCTATGCCGCGAACAGCGCCATGACTGAGGCCGGACTGCCGGCTGGGCAGGTGATGGAGACGCTACAGAACAAGTTCCGCCACAGCAGCCAGAGCATCACTATGCGCTACATTGGCTTGAGCCAGGAGCAGATTGATGCAACAGCAATGGCGGTAGACACAATACTAGGACAGACTGAGTACAGCAATGCTTGACCAGCTTAGCTGTATATTTTTTGAAAATACACAAGCAAAAATCCTTACAAGGAAAGGCGAAGAATAATGAGCAATTACACCAAAGAACTCCACCGTGCAAATGACCCCATCAAAGATGACATGGGGTACTGCTTGGCAAAACCGGGCGACCGGGTACGAATTACCAAGACACACCGGGCTGGTATACGCCAATATGCGGCCTGCGAGGGCGATACGTTTGTTATTACTAAAGTGGTAGATGACCAGATCCCCTATGGGCGGTGGCTGCAGCCGAGCGGTGTGCTGGCGGCCAGTGAGCTGAAGCTTGACCCGAACTGCTGCACATTGATTGCGCCAGAGGAATGTGGAGCACCAGCGAGCAATACAGAGCCAACCATGCTACGCAGTGTGACGATTGATGTGAGCGACCCAAAGGCGGCGCACAAGGCTGTAGACGATGCGTGCGCAGAATACCAGGCCAGCCAGATGATCCACTGGAGCACGGCAGAGACATGCAGCGCAAAACTAAGTGCCCGGAAAATGATGGCCACGTTGTGTGAGCAGGGTATCAGTATAAACTGGTGTGTTGGTCCATTGAGAAAATATGTAAATCTCAGATGTGATCTTGGCTCGCCGGACACATGGGCAAAAACTCACGATTGTTCTTTTAACCGCGTGCAAATCACATTTAACGAAAAAGCAGAATTCAACGAGTGGATTGGCCGTTATGCCTGCCTGTGTGTATTGATGGGCGAACCAGTTGCCGAGGCCGTTATGCGCAGCATTAAGATTGACACCTGAATAATTAACAAAGTTTTGGAGGTAAAAAAACTAATGAAGAAAATCCCTACCTTATATAAGCGCGAGTTCAGTGGCCACAAGATTACCGGAATCCGTGACGAGATTACGCCGGGCTGTGAGGCGGCGCTGACGGATGAGAGCATTGCCACATTGAAGCTTGACGGTGCCTGCTGCGCGATTATTAACGGCGAATTCTACAAGCGCTTTGATGCCAAGCCGGGCAGAGCAGTACCGGAGGGTGCGATCCCATGTGACGAGCCAGACCCGGTAACTGGCCACTGGCCCCACTGGGTGAAAGTGGCGGCAAATAACCCCGCGGACAAATGGTTTGTAGCGGCACGAAACAACAGCTGGGATGACCTGCCGGATGCAACTTATGAGGCGATTGGACCGCACTTCCAGAAGAATCCCTACGGGCTGGACAAGGACGTGCTGGTGCGGCATGGCACGATCAGTATTGACATCCCGAACCTAAGCTTTGATGGAATCCGACGCGGGTTGGAGTTGGCCGCCATAGAGGGCATCGTGTTCTGGCATGAAGGAGCGCCGCTGTGCAAAATCAAGCGCAAAGACTTTGGCTTTAAGTGGCCGGTGACGCAGAGCGAGGTGAACGCGGAGTTTGGGGCAAATAATCCTGATCCGTGCGAGTTGGTGCGGCGGACGGCGGCTATGTACAGCAGGCATGAATTTCCGGCAGATATGACCAAGATGTTTGATGCTGAACACGAAGCCGCCAAGGAGGAAGCGAAGGCATGAAAATTATTGACTTTGAGCGCAAGGGCAACCTGGTACGGTTCTACCTGGGTGATGATGACCTGGTGGAATGGTACGGCGATGACTGGAACGATACGCCGTATGAGCATAACGCAGAACGGGTTTATGACGAATACATTAAAGGCTACTGCGATATGGTGTTCCCGTTTGATGACCTGGTACTGGAACCTTGCTGCGGGACCTGCAACAGCGGTTGGTGCAAAGACGATATGGTGGCGCAGAAAGTGCCCTGCATTATTCAGGTGCCGGCTGCAGTACATAGTGACAGCTTTGATGAAAGTTTTGACCACTGGGTAGGAGCCAAGGACGTACATAAATTTTATTTTGGTATGACATTAGGGGCGGATAGCTCTACCGTCATCAAATACGAAAATTATATGAATAAGGAGAACAAACAATGCGACTGATTGACGCTGACGCCATGCAAGTTAAATGGCTGGCCAAAGAGCTTAATGACAAAACTTATGATATCAACGACGTGCTTGACAGCATTGACGAGCAGCCCACCATTGATTCCGAATACAAACGCCCCACGACGTATATTGTTGGCGAACAGGTGCCGACTGAACACATCAAAGATTACAACCATACGATCGCTCTTATGTTTGAAGATATGGTTGATTTTGCTGACCGTTATGGTTTTAACCGTGATGAGATGGTAAACAGCATGATTTACGATATGCACACTTTAAGCGGCTACTGCGACATGAACAAATACCGGCCAATGCCGGAATAAGGAGGGTACACAAATGATACCCCCTTTATGGCACGGCAGCTGAGGGCTGGCCTGGAGTATGGCCCAACTATCAATCTTTTCAATATTTTTTAAGGAGATTTTTATGGAAAATTTACAGGTATTCAAGTACGGAAACAACGATGTACGCACGGTGGAGATGAACGGCGAGCCGTGGTTTGTATTGAAAGATGTATGTAAAGCACTAGGAATCACCAAATATCGTGACGTAGCAGATAGGTTAGACGCAGACGAAAGGGAGCCGATTAGGGTGGACACCCTTGGTGGCGCACAAGAAATGACTTGTATCAACGAGCCTGGCTTGTACAACGTCATCCTGCGCAGTGATAAACCAGAAGCTAAACCGTTCCGCAAGTGGGTTACGGCTGAAGTATTACCCACCATCCGCAAGCATGGTGCGTATATGACGCCGGAAACCTTGCAGGCGGCAATCCTGAACCCGGATATGATGATTCAGTTGTGCCAACAGTTAAAGGCTGAACAGGAGAAGAGCGCCGCATTAACCGCTGCGAATAAGCAGTTAGAAAGCAAGAATGCTGAACTTTCTCCTAAAGCATGCTATTTTGATGCCGTTATCGATCGGAACCTGCTGACCAACTTTAGAACCTTCGCCAACGAATTACATATCAAGCAGAGCGTGCTGGTTCAGTTCTTGTTGGATAAGAAGTACCTGTACCGCGACACCCAGGGCAAACTCAAGGCTTACGCAGAGCGCAACGACGGGCTATTCGATATCAAGGAGTTTGTGAATCGCGGCAATGGCCATACCGGCACCCAAACACTGATTACACCAAAAGGGCGCGAGACGTTCCGGCTGCTGATGGAAGCCGAAGGACTGATTGATATGCCGGACGACGCTGAGGACATGACCGATGCTGGTTGAAACAATTTATACGGGTATAAAGATTTGCGTTTTGGCTAGTGTGTGCGCCTATGGCTGGTTAAAAGTACAGCAGGAACGCAAGGCTGAGAAAACCACATGCAAGAATTGTCGCTATTGTCGGAGGATTATGACCGATAGCCGGGTTATCTGCGAGATAGAAGAAACGCCAATAGAACAGCCTGCCAACTGCACGCTATTTACGGAATGGCCTAAAGGCTATAAGCCTGACTTATGTTTATACTGCGAACACTGCAAGAACTATGGCAAGTTTGTGGTTCGTTGCGATTGCGATATAAACGGGGTGCGTGATAAGGCCAAAATTACCTGTATTGACTATGAAAAACGTCGCAAATACTTCCTAAATTAAGGAGGAAACTACAATGACTGATAATAATTTCACAATCGAAGATTTTAACGCCAAAAAGCAGGAGATCGCCGGTGACATGAAGATTTTATTCAATGAGCTGACTACCCTGCGTGATTGGATGATCCAACACCCTGTGGATGACGTTACCATGGATACCGCCAAAGAATGGGAGGATGGATTCTATGGTTTGATAGAGAATTTTCTGTTTGTCGGCCATGCCTTTTAAGGAGGGTATATGTCAAAGTTAAAAATTGCCAGTGCTGTAACTTACGCCTGCGCTGCGGCCACTGCGGCATTGGCTATTGGAGCCGCTGTACACTTTGGCCTTTACTTAGAAGCTAAAGCGCCAAAGGCTGTGGGTGTAACCACTGTACAGGCCACACACAAGATCTCATACGCATTCCTTGAAACGCGGCCGTATACAAACCGGTATGGCGGCATTTACGGCGCTGATACATACCTGCACTGCGGTGTGACACAGGATGATGGGAACGTAAAAGAAGAAACCAATGATGTAGATTACGTCACCATAAAATATTCTGATAAAGATTACAGCTACAAGGCCGACCTTTATGACCGCACCACATACGATGACGGAACCTACTGGGATGAATATGCCAGCACTGCTTATTACCTGACCGATGATATGATGCGTGACCTGGGCACCGGAGGTGACCAATGAGTGACATGGCGAATGTTTTGCTGGCGATTTATGTGTGGGCACCGCTGATGCTGTTGGCAGTGGGTGCTGTATGGACGCTGCTGATTTTTGGTACGTGGAAGATAGCAACAGCAGTACAACACATCGCCAACAAATGTTACGAAAAGTTCATATGTAAAATTTCCGTGAACGACAAAGACAAAAAATGAGGTGAAAAAATTTTATGGCACGATTGATCGATGCCGAAGAGTTTGAGGCTTACTGTATTGAGCGCGACCCGAAGTATTCAGACGCAGAATGGCAAGCTTACCTGGACGGTGTGCAGCGGGTTTTGGAAGCCATTGATGCGGCACCCACCATGACAAAATATGTGCGGTGTGAGGACTGTGACGAGGTGGTAAATTCCCTTAAATGCCCAGATTTATACTACTGCACACTGCACGGATGCCAAACAACAAAGGAGGGATTCTGTGATGAGGGGCATATCAAATAAACGATACAGAGATCTTATGGAGATATCAAATCTGTATCTGCATGGAGAGAAAACACTGGATGAGGTTGTGGATGCAATCAGGCTGATGCTGGCATATGACATGTGGACAAAAATGTTTGAGGAAGCCGATGTTAAAGTCGATGCCATTGGCGGACATGGCCCTGCAAGCCCCTATGACGAGCCTTTGATCGCAGAAACAAATTATTCAGCCCAGCTAAGATACGAGCTGGAAACGCCTGTGCGGAGGGCTAAGGAGGTGGATAAAGCACATGACAAGGCTTGAAAAATTACAAAGCGCAACGGCGGACGAACTGGCCAGCCTGTTCACCATTATGGACGACGAGGGCGAGTACCTGCCGCTATTGATGCCGATGAACCTGGTGAAAGATCCTGACAACCTGGATGAGATTATTCAGAGCCAGAGCGAATGGCTGCAGGGCGAATATTGGCCAGGAGATTTTGGACTTGGCTGTTTTGATGAACCGGTAACACCAGAACCAGCGATTTATTCATAACCTGCGATATGGCACGGCATAGCATGGCCTGAGACGCTCAGAGACGCGCTATGAGCCACGACACAAGGAGATACGACATGCGATACATAAACCAGCAGGATGCGTTAGAAGCGCTGGGAGACGAGCCTGAGATTTGGGACGAAGAAGATCCGGCTGAGGTACAAGCCTGGCGCGACTGGGATGATTACACCAGAACGATTGGCGCGATAACACCACTGCCTTTTGAACTGCGGCCAATAAGCCCAGTAGAGTTACTCAATGCAGAAGGGAAAAGCGTGATTTTATCAGCACCGGATCAGCCAGGACTGAATAAGAGAGCGGTTGTTTGTAACGGGTTAAAAACCAGAGGAATATACCAATGGCTTGACCTGAACGGACAGCGTTACGATCCCGGATTGTTTTTGAACAGGAACGTTACGGCCTGGGAAATTGTATGACACCAGGAACGATCCCACCAGAACCCATGCGCCCACACACAGTCATGAGGTACGGTTTTACAAACAAGGAACGCAAAGAACTAAAGGAAACGATTCAACCAGGCCCTTATTAAAGAAGGAACGAAACACGACCTTACCGCATTAACTCAAGGACGCGATTGAACCAAGCCCTTTGCACCTTAACAACCTTTACGCAACTACGAAACCGAAACACAGTAACCTGCAGGAACGCAGTAACAATTAAGAGAACGAACCTCATGCGCCCACACAAGAACAAACGCCGAAGAAACGAGCCGCTTATATATCTTTTTTATATTGTTTTATACATCATATTTTTGGGCTGTTTTTCGGGCGATTTTGAGGGTACCATGTTACATTCTCGTGCAGTTTTTAGGGCGATTTGAGCCTATACCCACAGAAAAACCGGGATTTTGAGCTTTTTAGCGTTTTTAATGACGCGCTGTTTTTAGCCGATTTTGAACCAAAAGGAGTGGCAAATAAGAATGTTTATTAACGCCGAAACGCTTGATCGCTCTACTATTCAAGTGCCAGAAGAGCTGATTTTGCGCAAGGATGTGCCGGAGCTTTTGCCGGTTTACCTAATGCTTTACATAAAGGCAGAACCGGTTTACGCAGAAGACGAAGATATCTTAACCAATGTTTCGATTGCGGAGCTTACTAACATAATCGGGACATTAGGAAAAGGAGAGAAAAGACGTCGGCAATACAACCGGATTATTAAGGCTATTGAGTTTTTAGAAGGCAGAGGGGTTATTTACGCAGAAGAGTTTAACTCCAAAAAGCCGTTAGAATTTTTTCGCTACCGGTTTTGCCACGACATGAGAGATGTGTTTCTTTCGGAAGACAGAAAATTCCACTATGTTCTTATTAAGTACAAAGAGTATCACTTACTACGAAAACTTGTTGCCTGCGAGTGCCCTGATGGGAGAGGCGCGGAAACTTTATACCGGGTATACCTGTGTTTAAGGCTCCGCTATACGCTGTGGCAGAAGAGTTACATTAAAGATCCTGCGGGAGTATTTCCTGTATGGGTCGGCCATATGAATTCGATTGCAACAGAGCTGGGGGTTGTACCCGGAACGATAACCAATGCAGTTGCGACTTTATATAACCTTGGCTTAGTGATGCCATGTTACGGGGTAATTCCTAAAGGCGGAAGGATCGCAGATAAACCGGAAACGATTATTGCCTTACCATTACTATGTGGTGAAAAAGATCCTGTGCAAATCATCTGGAACGCGCAGGACAGATACCGTAAAAAGCCGGGCAAGGAATACTGCAAATGGTATCCTGCCGGCAGTTATAAAAAGTCAAAGCAGAAAGCTGAAGAAAGCGAAGAGCCAGAAGCAAAGAGTTATGCGGCAGCAGAGGAGGTGATGCCGGAACCGGAGCAGGAAACCCCACCAGAGCCGCCGATGGAAGAGTTGTGCAATACCCAGTTTTGCGACGGGTGGGAGATGCCGCCTGATAACTACAGTGACTGGGGGTTGCGTGAGGATGAAATGTTCTAAGCAAAACGAATGTATATTGCCCACTTCACCTTTTCTACGAAAAAAATACTTTTTGGAGGTATAAAACTTTGAACAAGAAAGAAGCTGAAACTTTGTTGATACTGACAAATTTTCTGCATGACCTGTGGCAGGGATTTAAGGCCATGGTGCTGGTTGGAAGCTGCATTGTAGTGATCCGGTTGGCGTTGCAGATGTTGGGTACTATGGCCACAGTTGGAATTTTTGTGGCGCTGCCGGTGCTGTACGCGCTGCTGTGGGCAGCACTTTCCCGCGAGGCGTTTGACAGCGGGCGGGTGAGTATTGAAAAGATTTACAGCCTGAAAGAAACCGAGGATGAAGATAACCCGGACGATGAGGAGGACGAGTAATGTTTGCACCGCCGCTATATATTGTGCGGAAATTGAACCTAACCTACATTATCAACCATGATTACAACATCCAGATCAACCCGGAAGAGGAGGAGCGCTTTTATGTAAAGCAGGGTGATAACATGCTGTTCCGGCAGATCCGGCTGCTTACATACGAGAACAATGAATACAACCGGTTTGTGGTGTTTGTGGACTGCGTGGGCGGCCAGAACAAGAAAGCGGCCATGAAGCGGCTGATCCAACACGGCTTTAAGATTGGAAAGCAAGAGTTTGTGCTGAGTGAACGCAGCGCCAGTATGGTGCGGCAGGGTATTTTGAGCTTTGTGGACAGGCGGTTGGCCCACGACCTTGACGTGAGAATCACGATGGGAATACAGCTAGACAAGACTGTGCTCGCCAAAATGATGAGTTACCGTGGTTTGTGCTTTTCCAGCTGCCACTGCATTGAGAACTGGTACCCGACTATTGTGGTGGTGCCGGACTGCTTTGTGACCATACCAAACCAGAACATTAAATATGTATACGACCGCAAGATTCAGTTCAAAGACCGCAAGACCGGGGCTGACCGCGAGTGGGTGCAGAAAGACATCGCAGAAACTACCCGCGACATTGAGATAAACGCCTTTGATGGCTGCGGGATTGCACACCCCAAGATTATGCAGGAGATACAGCGACGGTTGGGCAGCGAAACACCTGTGACCAGTGTTGTGTGGCGGATGCCGTACTTTAAGGGTGTACTGAACCAGATGGATTATGAAACGTTTTTTGCAGAACGCGGGGTACGATTCATCAAAGACATTTGGGGCGTGGAGCATGATGTAAGCCCCGGCGCGGAACCCAAGATTATTGCGTGCGAGAGTATGTACAAGGGGTACAAGTATTTTAAGAAGACCGGTACGATTGCGGACTGGGAGGAATACTGGTACCAGTTCAAGAAGAATAAGCACTGCATTGGCATTGCAAAGTGGCAGTTTGATATTGATACAGAGCCGCTGTATACCCGCGGGAACTACCAGATCTTGCAGGATCTGGACTTGCCCACATACGATCTTAATGGTCCTGACCTACCAGATGATGATTTTAGGCACTTGGCCGACTATAGCATTGATTGGGTTGAAAAGATTGAGAACGGCGACCCGGTATACACCTACTGCTTTTTGGGTATGCTGGCTGACCGGCACAAACCGCTGAATAATTATTGCGCGGCGATCTTGAAGAACCCGGAGATGCTGAAAGAGGAGGGGGTGCGGAAGTACATAACCAACCTGCTTGGAAAATACAAGGACGACATGAAGTGCGGCAAGCTGTGGCTGCGTGGAAGCTTTAAGTTCTTGGTGCCTGATTTGATTATGCTGATGGAGCACATTGCCGGCTTACCCTTGAAGGGAGCGCTGGAGGCCGACGAGTTTTACAGTTTTGACAGAACAGGAACAACGCTTGGCGAACGGCTGATTGAACGCAACCCGCACATTTGCAAGAGCGAACATGTGATCCTGAAGGGTGTGACCAACCCGCTGCTGGAAAAATATTGCGGCCAGTTGGTGAACACGTTAATTGTTAATTGCAAGAGTATTACCCCGCAACGGCTTAACGGGGCCGACTACGATCAGGCGAGAAGCCTCTGTCGTACCGATTGGAAACGATCGGATATAAAACACAGTGAACATGAAAAATCATGGTGTGGTTAATACATATTTTTATGGAGCCATAGGAAATGATGGTTTGATTAACTGCTAACCGGGGACGTACTGCGAAGTATAATCCGGTGTTTGACCGTCTGCAAAATATAAAAGAAAAGGAGGTGAAGATGATGGTTGAATCTTTAGAAGGTGAAGTTTGGATGCCCGTTGTAGGGTATGAAGAACTTTACAGCGTAAGTAACCTGGGACGTGTAAAACGCAACGTAAGATCTTGGAGATCTGGGCGTAAAGGATGTCGTTTTAAGCATTTAGACGAGTCTCTTGTTGCTCAAAGAATGAATGCATATGGTTATAAAATCTGCACTCTTTGTAAAGATGGAGTGAAGAAAATAAAGCGTGTTCATGTTCTTGTGGCAATGGCTTTTATTGAAAATCCTATGGATAAACCTGTTGTGAACCATAAAGATGGAAATAAAGCGCATAACGAGGTTTCAAATCTGGAATGGATGACAACCAAAGAAAATTGCATTCATAGTATTACCGTTTTACATAAAAAAGCTGGTGAACGAAAGTATACCGATGAAGAAATTTCTCAGATGGAACAAATGTATGCTGATGGTATGCGTCCATTTGAAATCGCCAACACGTTAAATATTCCGTGGCCGGATGCTTATGCTCACTCAAAATTTATTGCTGATAAGAGGGAACGTAAACAGAAGGAACAGCAAAACAAACTCGAACAAGACGGTCAAATCCACAGACTATCGAAAACCAACTTGTTAAGTTGAGTCAGTAGAGTACATGGCGGGTGAAAGTCCCGTTGTGGAAGCGCTGTGACCTAAACTACACTGCGGTGTGGCATGGATATGATATAGTCGAGAAAAACCTGAATACTTTGTCAATTAAGTACATCAGGTTTTTATGGGAGATCTTACCTTGCTTCTTGACAGCCCTTTGATGATGAAGGGCGTGGATAGGAACGCAAAAATTGTAATTGACATTGAAGATAAAGTAACTGCGCTGGCGGAGAAGGATACGATCCAGAACCGCACGGCGTGCATTATGCGTAGCTTGAAGAGTTTGATTGGTGAGATTTCCAATTACGCGAGCTGCTACCACAACAAAACACCAAAAACTGAGAAGCAGAAAGAGACATACAGCCGGTATGTTGACCTGCTCTCCATAACCAACGGTGGCTTCGCCGTTGTAAAACCGCGTGAATGCCTTATCAGCAGTGTCGCCTAATGGGCGGCTAACGGTGAAACTCTTTATAATACAGCGTAAAGACAATACCGTGCCAAGCTTTGATTGCCAGTTATTGGTAATTATTGAAGGTGTAACGACTAGGGGTGATGAGTGTAGCCCTGTAGGCCGGGAGATGATAGCCCGGACGCCAAGCGCGTGGCCATGGAAACATGGAAGAGATAGTCTGGCCTGTATGGTGACATACGGGGATAATTGAAAAACGAAAGCCATCAAGAATCGGTGGCCCTGTGCGGTGACGCGCAGTGGAAACAGCTGGTGAACCTGCAGGAGCAGGGTGTACACAGGACAAATGTGGAAACGCAGGAAATGGCGTTTTGTCTGTGTGCTAACAGGGAAACTATCATGGTTGATACAATCCTGTGCCAAGCCTTATACACAAAATAAGGAAGGTCAAGAGACTAGCCCGCAAGGGATGTACGCGATCCGGTGAAAATCCGGCGTGGAAGTGCCAGCCTCTCATACACGCCAAGAGTGTGAGATGATGATATAGTCCACAAGCAAGAATGCGATTTTGCAAAAACCGGCGTGCTGTACCCGGTACCGCGGCAGATTGCCAAGTATGGCAGACCTTTGCCGTATTTTATGAAGTATGCAAGCCCGTATTACAAGCGGATGAAGCGCCTGAGCTGTGCCCACAGCAACATGAATGAGATGTGTTGGTTTATTGAAAAGTGGGCGGACGGGCTGCGCCACAAGAGAAGTGACGGGTTCGATTACACGGTTATGATTGACAAGGAGGTAGAGGTTAGCCAGGAGCACTTTGACGCGATTGAAAAAATTTATGTTGAGTTTAATAAAATGGTAGCTGAGCTGGCAGAGACAGAGCGCCATTGCCGCTACTTTGACCGGTTCAAAGACGAGCTGGAAGCCGAGGGCATTACCAAGGAGTTTGCTGCCAATTTTGAGGTTGACTGGCAGCTGTACTACAACAAGTTCCGCGCCCGGTGCGCTGAGATTTGCCCGAACCCCAAGGAGCTGGCCAATATTGCCGTGGAGCTTTGCTACCAGAAATACCCCCGCCGCAGCAAAAAGTTCATGTGGGTGGTGGCTGGAACCGGCATTGTGGAGAACATCCAGCAGGTGAATATCTGCCTGCCGCAGCTGTGTGATGACGGAGAGTACGAGTACCTGGGCAAGCGTTACGCCTTGGTGCCGGTTGGCAACGAGTTGAACATTGAACCGATTGATGGAGGAGAAGGGTAATGTACTACAGTTATTATTGCAACGAAAAGATGCTGTTGGACAACTTTGACGATTACAACGAAAGCCCGCGGCTATTACGGCGGCTGCTGGCACAGAGTGGGTATGAGCCGGATTTTTGCGCAGATATGCAGCTGGCCCACACCGACCCCAAGTACATAAGGCAGGTTGACCGGTTGGACCTGATCCAGCAGTATAAGAAAAAGCAGTTAAAGAAATGTGCGCTGCGGCAGGTTGATAAGATTTGCCTTTATAATAGTGACCTGGCTTATATTCGGCTGGCGATCCGCACTTATGGGCTGACCCAGCGGCAGGTGAAGGTTTTGCTTGGTGTGATAGTAATGTGCCGGTTGAACGGCAGTGGCACGTTGGATTTGATGAACCGATACCGGATCAAGCAGTTCTGCTCCTGCTTTGGGCGGGACGTGACGGCGGTGCATATTGACGGCAAGAACTGGTGGGACGGTTATGAAGCGCCGGTGGAGCTGGATGTGCTGAGCGATAAGTGCGGCATATTAAACCGAATTACTTGCAAACCGGGGCCGGGGCGGATTGGCTGTTTGTATGAGTACCCGTTTTACGATCACAAAAGTGAAGTTGCTTACTGCTGGGATGTGACGGCAGAAAACAACCGGCTGGATATGGATAAATTGTGCGCAGAGATCGGGCTGTTTGATAGCAGGTATTGCGAAAAGTGCGGGGAGAAAATGGAGTGGAATGCTAAGGCGCACTACTGCAAGACCTGCGCGGAATTGGAGAAAAACGCCAAAACGTTAGCCCGCGTGACCCGTTACAGAAACAAAAATAATACCTTGTAACGCTTGAAGCTGAAAACCCCCTATATATGATTATAGGGGGTGGAGTGCCCCTGGCCATTGTGGCTGGGGGTTCTTTTATTCTCAGATTATTTTTTTTAAGGAGATTTTTAGTATGATTGTTATTTCTAAGGACGAAGCAAAAATGTTGCGCAAGAAGTTTCCCGGCGTACACATGGTTACGACCGTGAACAAGACGATGGTGGACGAGCTGCCGTATGTGCTTGAGGCGTTGCCCAACAACTATTTTGCGCAGGAAGCACTTGCAGAGATGGAGCGTGACAAGCGCCGCGCGGAGATTGTGAACACGCGAGGTGACGTGAATGCTTGAACTGCACAAGCTTGCCAAGGAAACTGACAACGAATACATCTACCGCATTTGTGCTTCCAAGGACCAGATTGGGACCTGGGACGATGTGGCGGATGTGATCAATAAAGAACTGGGCCAGGACAAGGATGAATGCGTATACCGCAAGAACTGGAAGGCATTCAATATGCTGACACGGGCCAGCGAAGCCAACCTAACGGACGCCCAGCAGATTTTGGATGAGATCAAAGAGCAGCGCCGCGAGCTGGAAAAAGAAAAGGTTAAGCTACGGGACGAGCGCAATGAAGTGAGCCGCCTGATGCGGGTGCAAGCCCGTGGTGAGAGTATGCGAGAGTTGATTGAGCGGCGGTTCAGCGCTTATAAACCGGAGACTTTTGAGCACATTGGGGTAGTTAGTACAGAAGCACTGACAACCGACCTGATTGTTCACCTGACCGACCTGCACGCGGGGGTTAAGATTGATAACCTTTACAACAGCTTTGACCAGAAAGTATTGCGTGCCCGGCTGAAGCGTTATGCGGAAAAGGTGTATGTGATCCAGCAGCGCCACAATGGCCAGAACTGTTTTTTGGTGCTGGGAGGCGACCTGGTGAACGGTGCGATCCACCTGAACAACCGGCTGGAGAACAACGAGAATGTGGTGGACCAGGTGATCAGTGCCGGGGAGGCTGTGAGTTGGTTTGTGGCCGAACTGAGCCGCATGTTTGAGCATGTATACATTTATAGTGTGCCGGGCAACCACAGCCGGGTGTTCCCTGCCAAGGAGGACAACCAGCACGGCGAGTACCTGGACAAGCTTGTGACCTATATTGTGGGCGCACGCTGCACGGCGCTGGGTAATGTGGAAACCTACCAGAACACGATTGACGAGACGATTGCGGACTTTATGGTGCGCGGCCGACTGGTGTATGCAGTGCATGGTGATAAAGACACACCGGGCAGCGTGGTACAGACCTTGACTATGATGACAGGTGATAAGCCTGACATTGTGCTGATGGGACACCGCCACACCAATGCCCTGACGACTGTATACGATACGAAAGTATACGAAAGTGGCTGTGTGGATGGCGCGGACTGCTACTGCATGGATAAGAGATTGCGAAATAAACCAGAGCAGAACGTGCTGGTGGTGAATGCTTACGGCGTGGACTGCTGTTACGATATTACGCTGGATTAGAGCGTGGGATTTTTTGATGAGAGGGGATGGTTGTTAGAGTGGGTGAGTATGAGAAGAAGCAGCCCGAATACTTTTGCAGTTATTCGGCGCGGCTTACGAATTTTTTGAAGGCGTTTGGTTTGAGCTATGAGAGCCGGCAGATAAACCCCATTACCCAGACAAGCTACTGTGTGTTTAAGCGCAGCCAGAAATTGATGGATGTGGTGGAGTTTTGGAACGAGTGCCGGAACAACTTCCGTGATTATGATGAGAACGGGAACCGCGCCGATAAGGCGGGTGACTGAACATGGCCGGAAGACCGAAAGGCTCTAAAAATAAAGCTACAATTTTACGAGAAAACGCAGAAGCGCAGGCCAAGATCCGCCGCATGATGGCAGAGGACGATGGGCCTGCGTATTTTGTTTGCGCCTGTTGCGGCAAGCGGTTTATGCACCAGAAGGATAATTTTTCCCCTGCGCAGAGTGAGCTGTGGCGCGGAAATAACCATTACTTCCCCGTATGTAAGAGCTGCATGGACAAGCTGGTTGACCATTATACCCAGGCGCTGGGCAATGAGGACGAGGCCATGAAGCGGGTGTGCATGCTGTTTGATATTTACTACAGCGACGGCCTGCTGAAAAGTACGGCAAAGCACGCCCCAAACACAAGCCGGATGACGGCCTGGATCAGACATTGCAACATGACCCAGAACCATGGCAAAACCTTTGATACCTACCTGGAAGAAATCAACGGGCGGGTGATCAACGATGTAAGCGACATCAGCGAGACACGACCAAACGGCGGCAAGGTAAGCCAGCGCATGGTTGGATTTTGGGGGCCAGGGTTCAACGAGGCCGAGTATGTGCGGCTGGACAATGAGTACAAGGACTGGATTACCCGGTATGAGTGCTCTACCAAGGCGCAGGAAGAATTGTTCAAAGCGATCAGTATGGCGCAGATTATGCTGACCAAGGCATACCAGACGGGTGACACCAAGAAGGTAAAAGAGGCCAGCGATACTTTGCAGAACCTGCTGGGCAGCGCCAATATTAAGCCAAACCAGACGAACGATAATGCGCTGGCAGAGGCAAATACCTTTGGCACCTTGATTAAAAAGTGGGAAGACAAAAAGCCGATCCCGGAAGCTGCGCCTGAATGGAAAGACGTGGATGGGATTGGTAAATATTTCCGCACTTGGGTGACAGGGCCAATGATGGAACTGTTCAAGATCAAGAACCCGTGGCAGAAAGAATACGAGGAAGGCATGGCACCTTATACGGCGCACCGACCCGAATACACTGGCGGGGAAGAAGAAGAAAACGAGAGTATCCGCAACGCCATTTTTGGCACCCCAGGAGAGTGAGGTGCATTGAATGGCAAAGAAAACGGCAAGAGAGGTTACGGAAGATAAGACAAGCCGGATTATGAACGCCGTGGCGCTGTGGGCCAGCTTTTACCGGGCAAACCCGCAGAGATTTTGCAAGGATTATTTGAACGTAAATCTGAAGATGTTCCAACAGATTTTGATTTATTGCATGGCACTATGCACAAATTTTTGTTTCATTGCAGCGCGTGGTCTAGGTAAAACGTTCCTATGTGCAATTTTTTGCTGTTGGAAAGCGATCTTGTACCCAGGCAGCCTGATTGTGATTGCGAGCAAAACGCGAAACCAGGGTAGCTTAGTACTGAAAAAGATTGAGCAGGAGTTGGTGCCGCGAAGCCCACTGCTGCGAAGCGAGATAAAGGACATAACGATAAACCAGAGTGTGGCGAAAATAACCTTCCGCAATGACAGCGTGATTGAGGTTGTGACCGCCGCAGATACTGCCCGTGGCGGCCGTGCGAGCTTACTAATTATTGATGAGTACCGCATGGTTGACAAGGAAGTGCTGGATTTGGTTTTGAAGAAGTTCTTGAACTACATCCGCCACCCCGGCTATATGGACAACCCCAAGTATGCCCACCTGGCGGAACGCAACCAGCAGATGTACCTAAGCTCTGCATGGTTTGAACAGCACTGGTCATGGGATTTGTGCAAGGATTACTTTGTGAACATGTTTGATACCACGAAGAATTACTACTGTTTCAGGTTCCCATACCAGATGAGTATTAAGGAAAACCTGCTGCTGAAGAGCCAGGTGGAAGACGAAATGACAGAATCGACATTTTCTGACATACGGTTCCGCATGGAAAATGAGGCACTGTTTATTGGTACGACAGACGGCGGGTTATTTAGCTTTGACGATATTAACAAGCAGCGCAAGATCGTAAAGGCGTTCTATGCGCCAAACATGATTTTGAACAGTAAGGCGGCTTGCCAGTTGCCGGCCAAGAAAACGGGCGAGAAGCGGATTTTGACGGTTGATATTGCTTTGATGAGTTCCAAGCGACGAGACAATGACGCGACGAGCATCTTTTTGAACAGTTTGGTGCCGGACAGTACAGGCAAGTGTACCAGCAACATGGTGTACACCGAAAACTGCGAGGGTATTATTACACAGGATCTGGTGCTGAAGCTGCGCCGCTACTTTAAGTATTTTGAGTGCGACTACATTGGCATTGACGCAAAGGGCCTTGGTGCCCCTATTATGGACCTGTTGATGCACGAGTGCTATGACCCGGAGACGGGGGAAACATACCCGCCGCTGAACTGCTGCAACAACCCGGATTTCCAGGAGCGATGCCCCGACAAGACGGCACCCAAGGTGATCTGGGCGATCATGGGCAGCAGCCAGTTTAACAATGATGCGACGATTGCGTTGCGAAGCGGAATCCAGCAGGGCAGAATCCGGTTTTTGGAGTCCGAATATGACTGCGAAGAGATTTTGCGGGTGAACATTAAAGGCTACGACAAGCTTTCGCCCATGGAGAAGATGGCGTTGCAGATGCCGTACATCAATACCGGATTGGCCGTGAACGAACTGGTGAACCTGGAGTATGAAGCAACGAATAATCTGATCCGTGTGCATGAGAAGCCCGGCGCACGCAAGGACCGCTACAGCAGCCTGAGCTACAACTATTATATTGCGCTGCAGGTTGAACGCATGATGAGCAAGAACTTTATGCGCAATAAGAAGATTGAAATAAATTTTAGAGCGCCCAGACTGAGGCATTAAGGAGGCGGCTATATGGAAGAAATTCAGCAGAAAAAGGTCGCCATGATCAGCCCGGACGGCAAGAAAAGCTTTGTGCCATTGACGGAATTTATGAGTAAGGTGCGGTATGCGAACCTGGCGAACGTGAAGATCCGCGACCTGGTGAATAACCGCGACTACAACCCCACTTATAAAAAGTACACCAAGAGCCAGATTATTACCTATTTGGGGAACCCGGCCAACTATGAAGTGCAGCTGCGCCAGATGAGCCAGTATCTGTTCAATATTTCGAACTATTACAGGCGGCTGATCCAGTATTTTGCGAACATGAGCACGTTCAGTTACATTGTGGTGCCGTATGGCATTGATTATTCCAAGAATGTAAACCTGCAAAAGTTCAAAAAAGGTTACTATGCGGTGACGGCACAGCTGGAAAAGATGAACCTGCGGCACGAGTTTAGCCGGGCATTGATGGTGGCGTTCCGTGATGATGTGTATTACGGGTACGCATGGGAGACGAACGACAGCTACACCTTCCAGCAGCTGGATGCAGACTATTGCAAGATCAGCAGCATTGAGGATGGTGTATATAATTTTGCGTTCAATTTTTCTTACTTTGATTCCCACAGTGAGCGATTACCGAACTTTCCGCCGGAGTTTACCACGATGTACAACGCGTACCAGAAGGATTCCGGGCTGAAATGGCAGGAGCTACCCAGCGAGAATTCGATCTGCTTGAAAGTAAATGAGCAGACCTATGTACCGATCCCGCCGTTTGTGAGTTTGTTCAGCGCACTGGCGGACATTGAAGACTACCGGGCGATCAGCAAGGATGCCAGCGAAGTGAACAACTACAAGGCGTTGGCGCTGGAGATCCCGGTGGGGGATGATGGTACATTTTTGATTGACTATGACCTGTGCAAAGAATTTTACGACATGCTGTGTAACGTGCTGCCGGAGAACATTGGCGCGATTATGAGTCCGATGAAGATCAGCAGCTGGGACTTTGAGAAAAGTGGAGCTGTGAGCGGCAGTGACGATGTGGCAAAAGCCGAAAATTCGATGTGGAAGCAGGCGGGTGTCAACAACATCTTGTTTGGCGGTGGTGAAGACCCCAGCAGCTCTACGCTGAGCCTTTCCACCGTGAATGATCAGATGATTGTGTTTGCGATGATGCGGCAGATTGAACGCTGGATCAACCGTAAATTAAAGAGTGTTTCGACGGCAGTTAAGTTTAAGGTAAATATTTTAGATGTGACGTACTTTAACCGGCAGGAAGTGCATGACCGACTTGTGAAAGATGGTCAGTACGGTATGCCGGTACGCAGCGCTATTATGGCGACAAGTGGCTACAGCCCAAGCGATATGGAGAACATGCAGTACCTGGAAAACACGGTATTGAACCTGGCGGCCAATGAGGTGCCGCTGGTAAGCTCCAACACGCAGAGCACTGCTGATAGTAACGCCGCGACAGATGAAGGCGGCCGTCCCACCAATGCAAGTGAGGGTAAGGCGCTGACAGATGCAGGCGAGAACAGCAGCGAGGAAGACCTGGCGACAGGAGGCTGATTGAGCGGTCAACAACCCCATAGCTAAAGCAAGGGGCTTGTGTTCACAAACCCCGTAGCTGTGGTCCGTAAGAATATGTTGACTACCCTAAGTGCTTCGAGCGCTCCGTTATAAGCGAATAGATAGTTACCGTGCGGCGTTAATCCTAACTGCACGCTCTAAGACAACACATCACATAAAGCTGAGGTAAAGCCGACAGGTGTGGCTGTATTAAACCGCTTATGACATTGGGGAAGGATTTTTACCCTCTTCGGAGGAGTAAGCAGCTTCTTTTTAGCTGCCATTTTATCGAAAGGAGCATAGCATCATGCAATATGTGTATGTACTTAACAAGCACGGCGAGCCCTTGATGCCTTGCTCACCCGGAAAGGCTCGCATCTTGTTGAAACAGCAAAAAGCTTGCGTTGTAAAACGTACTCCGTTCACTATCAAGCTTCTGTACGGAAGTGCAGAATATAAACAACCCATCACGCTCGGTGTAGATGCGGGTAGCAAGCATGTTGGCTTGTCTGCATCTACAGAGAAGCGAGAACTCTACAGTGAGGAGTTCACTCCCCGCAACGATGTAGTAGAATTGCTATCTACGCGCAGACAGAACCGCCGTTCAAGGCGAAACCGCAAAACTCGTTACCGTGCGCCAAGATTCAATAACCGTATACACAGCAAACATAAGGGTTGGCTTGCGCCTTCTGTGGAAGTAAAAATCCAAGAGCACATTACTGTTATTAAGCGCATCTGTCAAATTTTGCCTGTCACTCTTGTAAGAGTAGAAACCGCAGAGTTTGATACACAGCGCTTAAAGGCGATGCTCGCCGGAAAGCCGCTTCCAGTTGGAACTGACTACCAACTCGGTGAGATGTACGACGAATACAATGTACGCCAGTACGTTTTGAAGCGTGATAACTATACATGCCAATGCTGCGGTACTCATATCACCGCAAAGAAAACTGTCAAGCTGCATGTACATCACCTTGAAAGCCGTAAGGTTGGTGGTAATGCTCCAAGTAACCTTATCACTTTATGTACCACTTGCCACAACAACCTCCATAAAGGGAAGATAACACTTGACGGCAAAAAACGTGGTAAAACGCTTCGTGATGCGGCTTTTATGGGTGTCATGCGTAAAACTTTATTAGCTCGTTTGCATGAAGAATTGCCTATCCCTGTCCAGGAAACTTATGGCTATATCACTAAAATGCGCCGCGAGCAAAATGACATCAAAAAGAGTCATATGAATGACGCTTTGTGTATTGCCAAACATCCAAAAGCACAGCACTGTGAAAATAGCTATCGCTCTAAGGCTGTAAGGCATCACAATCGGCAAATCCATAAAGCAAAAATTCTGAAAGGTGGAATTCGAAAGCTGAATCAAGCACCCTATATCGTTAAAGGATTTCGTCTCTGGGACAAAGTGTTGTATAACGGTCAAGAATGTTTTATTTCGGGACGCAGGTCATCGGGATATTTTGCTTTAAGGAAACTTGATGGTACCGCCATCACAAACAGTGCATCATTTAAGAAATTGCAGCTTTTAGAAACTACATCAAACTATTTAATAGAAAGGGTGTGAGCGCGGCAATTCATCCCCATGCCTAAAGGCAGGAGTATCCTTGCCGCAATGCGATGAAGCGTGAAGTTAAGGTGCGCGGCCGTGACATGGTACTATACCTGCTGCGCCAGAAGAAAAAGCTGGTGCGCCAGGAACGCGACCGTGGCGGCCATACTGTATATATTTTTGAACTTGATGACGATGATTTGAAAGCTGTGCAGGAATTTGCCGCGCAGCAGAAAAAACGAAATTACTTTTGAGAGACCGCTATGCAAGCGGCCTTTTTTAGTTTACGGGGTGATTGGATGTGAGTGAGCGGTTGAACCGCCTGCCAATTACCTTTGAAAAAACCGGAGAAGTGATAGGTAAAGATGCGCGTTTTATTAACGTGACGATTGATGTGCTGCATACTGGCGGCAACCTGAACGGATCGCGGTTTGAAAAAGAGGTAGTTGACCGGGCAGCAAAGAGCATTGCGAACACGCCGATCCTTGGATACATTGAGCAGAATGACAATGATGAGCTTGATTTTAAGGGCCATGAGCACGAGCTGATTGTGGATGAGGACGGGATTCGATATGTATATGCCGGCAGCGCTTACGGTGTGATACCGGAGAGCTGCAACCCGCGCTGGGTAAGCCGGGATGACGGCACAGGAAAGACACGGGAATATTTGCGCGTTGACGGGTTGCTGTGGACCAAGTTTGACGATTCCTGTGGAATTTTTGAGCGGGATGTAGTGAAAGGGCAGAGCATGGAGATCACCAACATAGAAGGCTATGTGGATAAAGACGGCTACTATGTTGTGCAGAATTTTGATTTTGATGGCTGCTGCGTGCTTTCCACCACTGACCCGCAAATTAGGCCAGCAATGACGGGCAGCGCAGTTACGGCGAATTTTACCGCCACAACGATTGCGAGCCAGGTCAAAGATATGCTGGCCGAATACACAGCATTACAGAGATCTGAATCCTCCAAGGAGGCTCAGATAGATAATTTTGCGAAAGGAGACGATTGCTTGAAAGAAAAAGAAGAAATTCTGGCTTCTTACGGCATTGACGCTTCTACGCTGGAGTTCTCTTTGGAGGAAATTACCATTGAGGAACTGAAAGCGAAGTGTGAAGAGATGGCTGCGGCCAAACCTGCCGAACCGGAAGAGCCTCAGGGTGAGCCGGAAAGTGAACCGGCCGCAGAACCTGCTGCCGAACCGGTAGAACCTGAAGCCCCGGCTGACCCGGAACCCGCTGGGGAACCGGAAGGCGGCGAGCCTGCTGCAGACTACAGCCTGAACCTGTGCGACAAGCTGAACGAAGTGAGCGAAGCGGTGAGCGCGGAGACTATGGTTGACCCGTGGGGTTATGAAGTGAGCCGCTACTGGCTGCAGGATGTGCAGGATGACCTGGCAGTTGTGATGGATTGCCAGGACTGGAAGATCTACAGTTTTGCGTTCACGATGGATGGCGACAATGTGAAGGTCGATTTTGCCAGCAAGAAACGCATGAAGGTAAAGTACGAAGCCTGGGACGAGGGCAGTGCCGATATTGGTATGCCTGCACTGTACACCGAGATGGGTGACAAGGCCAAGGAGCAGACCGACAAACTGGAGGCTGCCAACAAGCAGTACAGTGAGCTGAAAGCAGAATACGACGAAATGAAGCCGAAATATGATGCTTACGTTGCTGCTGAGGCTGCTGCTGCCAAAGAAGAAGAGAGCGCTAAACGCGAACAGCTGTTTGCCGTGATGGACCAGAAGCTGGATGGCGATGCTGATTATGCCAAGCTGCGAGACAACAAGACGATGGAGTTTACCGTTTTGGAAGATGCTTGCTACAAGCTGCTGGGCAAGAAGGCCGCTGAGTTCAGTTATGTTCCGCCCAAAGAAAAGAAGGGTGAGGTAAACAAGGTACGGTTTGGCGTGAATGGCACACAGAAGACAGAGAAGCGCTACGGCGACCTGTTTGAACGCTACCTGAATACGAAAGAATAAAAAAAGGAGTTACATATTATGGCTAACATTAAACATGCTGTTGTTGGCACCGATATGCTGGTTGGTTCCAGCAACGCTGCCTACCTGAAGAGTGTTGTTTTTTACAAGGATGGCAGCCCTGCCGCCATTGATAATGGCAACATTGTTGTGATTGGTGATGCAATCGGCCCCGAAACCTACAAGGCTGAGGCACCTGCCGCTGATTCCAAGCGCCCTCTGCTGGCCCTGGTTGCCGGCGTTGAGCTGTTTTACGATGAGACCCGCACCCATTACCTGACCGAGTGGGAAAACGAAGCCGGTAAGCCTGTTCGCGTTTACCTGCTGGTTGCCGGTGCTGATTCTTTCCGCGTTACCGCTGAAGCTTTTGACGGCACCCCCGAAAAGGGCAAGTTTGTTGCCTTTGCTGCTGGTTCCACCAAGCTGAAGATTGAGGCTGATGCTTCTGCTGATAATGTTTTTGGTGTGATCAAGCGCGATCCTGTGAAGGTTGGCTTTGGCGATGGCCAGTATACCTATTACATCGTTGATGTGATCGCTTGATTTTTGTATCAGTGAGTTAGTTATAACTAATTACTGGTGTAGCGTAACAGCTGCGCCTATTTATTTGTAAAGGAGTATTACGATGGATGAGAAACTGATTAAGCTGGCCGTTGATGGCTACCATGGCCACCTGGGCGAATACAGCGTGAAAGACAGCCAGGAAGTTCTGCGCCAGGCCATGATTGAGGCTAATAATGGCAAGACCAGCATGAGCCTCAAGGATATCCGCGACGGCAAGTGCAGCAACCTGTTTGCTATTACCGAAGTTCTGATTGAAAAGGTCAGCGAAGAGGGCCTGAAGGGTGACGAGTTCTTTACCAAGTTTATTGAGGACCGCAACACCTCCCTGGGCGATACCAATATTTTCCATACCACCAAGCCGTGCCTGCTGACTGTCGCCGACATTGCTGAAGGCACCCAGGGCATCCGCCGTCAGCGCCTGGAAGCTGGCCAGGATATTACTGTGAATACCCAGCTGCGTGCCGTGAAGGTTTACGAGGAAATGAACCGCGTGCTGGCTGGCCGCATTGACTTTAATGACCTGGTTGACACTGTTGGCCGCAGCTTTACCCAGTATGATCTGGACAGCGCTTATCTGGCATGGACCAGCATGTTCACCAAGCTGGACCCCGTTTATACCCAGAGTGGTTCTTACAACGAGGACAAGCTGCTGGACCTGATTGAGCACATTGAAGCTTCTACCGGCGACACCGCTACGATTGTTGGCACCCGTAAGGCACTGCGCAAGATTACCACTGCTACCATGGGCGAGCAGGCCAAGAGCGACCTGTACAGCATGGGCTACCTGGGCCACATTGCCGGTACCCCGCTGGTTGCCATGAAGCAGCGCCACAAGATCGGCTCTACTGAGTTCATTCTGCCTGACGACACTGTTTACATTTTTGCCGGCGACACCAAGCCCGTGAAGCGCGTTACCGAGGGTGAAGTTACCATGCTGATGGGCGACCCGATGAACAAGGCTGACCTGACCCAGGAATTCCTGATGACCAAGCGCACCGGTATTTCCATTATTCTGGACCGCGACTTTGGCAGCTACAAGTTTGCCTGATTTTGAGCTGAACGATACCCCTGCCGCAAGGCGGGGTTCTTTTTTTATATAAGGAATATTTTGGAGGTATGTTTTGGCAACTGCGAAGATTACCAATGAGACCATGGTGGAATGCAAGAACGGCACCCATGGCAACTTGTTTTATGCTTCGACCCGCAACCCCGGCTACACCGTTGAGTGGACCGAGTTTGGTGAGGTGCAGGAGATGGACTACGCCGAGCTGCTTGTAATGCGTGGCAGCCAGCCGCGGTTTTTCCGTGATAATTGGATTTTGATTGAGGACGCCAATGTACTGCGCAAGCTGGGTGTGGAACGTTACTATAAGAATGCGCTGACCACGGAGAACTTTGACGAGGTGTTTAAGTGGACCCCGGACGAGATCCGCGAGAAAGTACCCAAGATGAGCGAGGGAATGCGTGATAGCATCCGTATCCGCGCAAAGGAGATGCTGAAAGCTGACCAGATCGACAGCCGCGCCCTGCTGAAAGCGCTGAATGACGTGCTGGACTGCGATTTGGAAGAATCCGTTGCGCTGGAGGCACCCAAGAAACCCAGAACCCGCAAGAGCGGCGTTGAGATTGTGACGATCGGCGGGACCGAAGACTGATGAGAGGAATGGTGCGGGCCAATGGGCACAAGATACGAGGAAGTTTATGAGCGTTACCGTGGCCAAGTCCGCAACTATGAGTTCCTGGACTACGATGCGGTGACAAGAGAAGCAATGCAGCTGGACCTTTTGAAGATGGCGATCAGCGATTTTGAGGATGTGTGCAAGCAAGACCTGAATGACAGGGAAGATGACCTGCTGGAGTTCAACATTACGCTGACCAACCGCGAGAAGGATATTTTGGCGCTGGGTATGATTGTGCATTTTGTACGCCAGTACGTTTATAACACAGACGCATTGCAGAACGGATTGAGCACAAAGGATTTTACGTTATTCTCGCCAGCTAACCTGCTGGAGAAGATGACAACCCTGTTGACCACGACAGAGCGGCAGCAGATGAAGGAGATTAACCTGTACTCTTTCCGCAATGGGGAAATTGCGAGCTTGACTGAGTGAGGTGGTAGCGTATGAATTATGAGACATATGCTGCTATGCTTGGCAGGCACGGAAGTACGCGGCGTGACCGGATGGTTGAAAAGAGCAAACGGGATACGCTACGAATGGGGCCTGACTCCCCTGCCTATAAAGAGGTGGAGATTGAGGGGATACCCCACCACATGATGATTATTAGCAGCACGGTGACGAACCAGAAGATTATACGAACCATGCCGGGCGACAACTTTGAGATTGGAAAAATTATGCTGTTTAGTAAAAGCCATTGGCTGATTACAGAGCGCGATGCGGACGATGAAATAACCGTGCGCGGCAAAATTGAGCTGTGTAACCGGAGCATCCAGTGGCAGAACCATGAGACCGGAGAGATTATTACCCGGTGGGCGGTTGTGGACAAGCCGTATTTTTCCAACTTGAACGAAGATGTGTACATGACCATTTCCAGCCGCGAGTTCCAGGTGAAAATACCGTATGATGAGGAATCGGCGTTGTTGGATGTGGGAAAGCGCCTGATGATGGAACAGATCAACGGCAAGCCTAAAACTTACCGTGTGACCTGTGTAGACGCTATGACGGAGCGCTATGACTGGAATGACGCCCAGACGGGATTTTTGGTTTTGAACCTTGAACAGGACCAGCATGTGGAAGAACAGGATAACGCCGAAAAGATGCTGTGTGATTACCAGGAGGTAAAGCAGGCACCGGAGGACGGCGAAGTGATTATTAAATACGCGGGTGAACCTAAAGTGCGCATTTGCGGGCGCGGTAAGATTTTTAAGGCCACGATTGATGGCAAGCCGCTGCCGGGATGCACCTGGAGCCTGAGCGTTGATGATAAAACACTTGAAACAAAGGTATACCTTGCCAACAGTGTGCAGTGGGACCGGGTGACTGGGGACAGCTGCCGGGTATGCGCAGAGGATAATGCCGCGCTGAATGGAGCCACCGTGAAACTGACGGTTGTGGCACCGGACGGCAAGAGCACAGACAGCATTGCAGTGAAGGTGGTGGACGTATGAACCTGAGTGAGCTGGGAGAATACAAGCACAAAGTAGCCGCCCTGCTGGCACAGGACGACACCATCATTAACCTGCTGCTTGGCCCTGTGGACGATGATACTGACACGGACGAGATGCTGCTGGGCGATAAGAGCATTAGCACCGGACATATTTACGAGTTTGAGTATGTGCCGGAGATCAATGAGACGGCGGATACCTACCTGTGCATGGAGACTGTGGTGGCTAAGGCACCGAGCGATACGGCATACAGAGTGTACCTGTACATTTTTGCCTATTGCAACAAGAAGGTAATGAAGAGTTACCGACACCCCGGCGTGCTGGGGACAAAGGCTGATGTGTTGGCTACGAACGTTGACCGTTTGCTGAACGGCAGCGAAGATTTTGGAATTGGAAAGGTACGGTTACTGAACAACGATGTGTACAAGCCGAACAATAACTATTACGGCCGCTGCATTACATACGAAGTGATGGCGTTCAACCGCAAAATGGGTGGCGCAAAGTGAAAGTACCGTACTATGAACTGCTGAACCCCAAGGGTTTTATGGTGAAAAATGTGGGCAGAGTACACTCGCCCCGACTAAGCGACATTAACGAGCGCGGCTATATGAGCTATCAGTTTGCGCTGAGCACTTTGCTGCTGACACCACAGGCGATGTTTGAAGATATTGCCAAGGTGACAGGGCAGGAGAACCCGTATGAAGCTTTGAGCGAGGAAGAAAAAGCCACCATTAACACCTTTGATTTATTGAGCATGAGCAAAGAGAGCCAGGCGGAGATGATTGCCGCACTGGCCTTTTTTATTGATGAGCCGCTTGAATATGACGAAGCGCACCATGCTGTGCTGGTGAATAAAACCGAAGTGGACGATAAGATCCTGATTGATGGTTCTATAACGCGAGATAACTGGACAGAGATTTGCGATATCTGCCTGCAAACCGCGTACATAGACCAGAAGCGGGAGGAAAACTTAAAGTTCAAAAATGAGGCTGCCCGCAGGTTTTACGAACGATTCCAAAAGAAAAAGGCTGAGTATGAAAAATCGAAACGAAAAGGGCACAAGAGTAACCCTGATTTGGAGCTGGGGAACATCATCTCTGCGCTGGCGACAAACCATAACAGCCTGAATTATACGAATATTTATGATTTGACAGTGTACCAGGTGCATGACACTTTTAACCGTCAGAACATAAGAAAACAAAATGAGATCCATGACATGAACTATGCCGTATGGGGTGGCGAGAATGACCTTGGCGGATGGTACAAACACATGGAGACTGATAAATAATAACGGAGGATTAAGATATGGCTGTAAATCCGAATATGGCGAACCGTGAAGTTGCTGATCTGGTTCTGCTTGATTACAAGACCAAGAAAGTTTTTCTGCCCATTGATTTTGCCAACGTGACCACCACTGACTTTACCGCAAACCGCGTGTTTGCAAAGGGCGGCCAGGGCGCACCGAACCGTGTTGGCTTTGATGGCGAGCGTGCAGGCACCCTGAAAATTGATACCCAGATCATGCCTGTTAAGCTGTTTGCCCTGCTGAGCGGCCAGGACATTGGCAAGGTTGCAAAGATTATGAAGCGCGAGGTACTGACCGCCACCACTGACGGCATTGAGCTGAGTGAGACCCCGAAGGCCGGCACTGTGCAGGTTTTTGCTGTTTCTGACGACGCTGGTACTGAGATCAGCGATCTTACCACCACTGACAAGAAGGTTGCTGGTGCTGGCCTGCAGGACGGCAAGAACTATATTGCCTACTACTTCTACGACAAGAACGATGGTGTTCAGACTGTCAAGTTTGATTCCGACACATTCCCGCGTGCCTTTGAGATCCACGGTATGATGCCGTTCAAGACCGAGGACGACGAGATTGTGCAGTGCGAGCTGGTTTACTACAAGGCTCAGCCGCAGGCAAGTTTCAGCCTGGCTTTCCAGAACACTGGTGATCCGACCACTGTTTCTATCACCTTTGACTGCATGGCCAACCAGGATGGCGACATTTACGACATGAACTTTATGGAGTGATCAACACAAATTCCTACCTTATTATATAGAGGTTTGAATTGTGATGTTTGATCCATGGGGGAGCGAAAAGCTCCTCCATTTTTAGAACACGAAAGGAGTGGTGTGCATGGAAGACAAGAATACCGGCGGTTTTGCCGATGTGAAGATTGAGCCTGTTGAAACTGTTGCCCCGCCCAAAGCGCCCCCGAAGCGCCAGGTGCGCCCGCTGAAGGGCGTGGTTGTGTACTACAGCAAGGAACGCGGGTACATGGGTTTTGAATGTGACGGGCACGGCTACCAGGTGCCGGTGAAAGACGGATATGCCGTGGGCGATGTGGCTAAGTTCAAGATTACAGACGGGAAGATTGAGCTGTGCAAGTAAGCGGACGAAGCAAGTATAATGTGAGCCGCGACAAGAGCAAGCGCACCTATGACGGGATTGTGTTTGACTCAGAGCTTGAGATGAAATATTACCGGGATGTTGTGCTGCCGGGGGTTGCAAGCGGGAAGATTGTGGACTACCAACTGCAGAAACCCTATGAGCTACAGCCAAAGTACCGCAAGCAGTGTGGGGGAAGAGCTGTGACGGTACGCGCCATAAACTATGTGGCTGATTTTTGGTTGAAGTATAAAGATGGCACAACAGAGGTGATTGACACCAAAGGATGCCCGGACACTGTGGCATTGATGAAAAGGAAAATGTTTGAGTATTTGTACCCGAACGAGCATTTGCGCTGGATTGTGTACCGTAAACGGCGTGGTGGGTGGATTGATTACGACACGCTGTAAAATTGTGATTATGCCAAGAAACGACAGAAAAGTTTGTTGAGCATGACAAAATTAGGACATGGTATAATACCTTCATGAAGGAGGTGTTTACCAATGCCGCAGGAAAAGCCATTAACTGAGTTTAATTTTAAGGGAAAAGGCGAAAAACCAAAACAAAAGCCTAATAGCGAACAAAAGCAAAAGAAAAAAGGAATAAGCAAGTGAGTTTTTTAGAACTACTAGCAGGAGTCCCGGATATTTTATCTTATTTTATTCCGGGCGCAGTGTTGATGAAAGTTTACAGCCACTTTTACTTAAAGCGCTATGAACATTCAACGCTGGTTTTTTGGAGCTTATTCTGGAGTTATATCATCAAGATTGCAACCGATAGTGTATACACTTTTAACAGCCCGGAAAAATACCTGGTTTACATGGCCGTTGGACTTGTGGCTCCCTTTTTTATTTACTGGTTTGGGCACGACTTGGCCAACTGGTTTTTGGACAAAACGACACATACGAGCATTGCCGATAACATTTGGTATGCGACAGTGGATTTTGCCACAAACACGTTGGTGAGTGTATACCTGAATGATGGGAGGCAGTACCTAGGGATTTGTGTGGAAGCTGGTGCCGAGTGGATTACATTGAAAAACTACAGCCAATTCAAGTTAAAGGGCGACAAAGATTTTAAGTTTTTTGATGGACCACACATAGACGGACTACTGAACATCCCGGTAAAAGAAATTAAGTATTTTGAAACGCAATACGAGGACAGTAACTCCAAGGTTAAGCGCAAGTATATCCTGCCCGAATAGAACATGAACACGGCTCCGCCTGAAAAGGGCGGGGCTTTTTTATTTTGTAAGGAGTTTTTTTATGGAAATTAAGAAGAATATCCGCGTGGGCGACAGAATCCGATTTGTGGATTTTGTTTGCGACATGTGCGAGAAGGACGGCAAGCAGTATTACGCGCTGTTTGATTATGCTTGGCGCATTGCGGTGATTACCTTTTTTGCCCCGGAAGCGGAGCTGGACAAGATGGACACAGATGAGATGTGCGACTTTGTTTACAGCCGACAGGGCATTGAGATTGTGGAAGACCCGGATATTGCGGTGATTACAGCGGGACTTTATGAGGCATGTGAAGCCGAAATGAAAGACCGGAAAGAAAAATACATGAAGGTATTTGATGCAATTAACCACCCGGACCCGCTTGACCGTATTGCGGACGCCTTTGCAGAAATTGCAGGGAATTTGAGCCAGCTGGGAGACCAGGAATTTTTGGCTGATCTGGTAAAGAAAGTACGCAGCGAAGAGCAGCCCGCAAAGAAGCCGCCCGTGAAGATTGAGGTTGTGAACGGCAAGGAGAGTTAAATGGCCAAGACGGTAAGCACACAGAAAGGGCTGGAACTGGAACTGCAGCGGCGAATTAACCTGGCACTGAATGGCGGGGCGAAAACGGCTGTGGAGAATTGTTTGAAGAAGCATATCCAGGAAGATGTACTGGATGTATACCAGCCGAAAGTATATGAGCGCCGCGGCCAGGGTGAAGGAGCATTGGAAGCCGACAGCAGCGTGGTGAGCAGCGTGAGAGAACATGTGCTTACGGTAAAGGATATTGGTGTGCCGAATGAATCAGCCGTTGGTGGGCAGTACAAAACCGGCACCAATACACCGCTTGCTGAGATGGTGGAGAAGGGCGATGTGAAGAACATTTGGGGTTCGCCACCTGATGCGGCCTATTTGCACCCGCGCCCGTTTGTGGCAAACACGGCAAAAGAAATCGCAGATGGGAACAGCGCCGTACATGGAGAGATTGTGAAAGCCATAAAAGAGCAGTTCCCTGATAATTAACGCGACGAGAGCTTCGGCTCTTGTCTTGAGCGGCTGATTTGAAAAGAATCAGCCTTTGAAGGTGAGAGCCGAACCGTAAGGGGGAAAGTATATGGCGGAAGATTTAAGTATTAAGGTAAAAGTGGAACCTGACGGCGGTGGTGTGCAGGGTAAACTGGATGAGATTGCGAAAGACAAAAAGTTTAATGTACAGATTGGCGATAAAAACCTAAAGACACAGCTAAATAATATTACAAAAAAAATATCTAATGCTGTACAGAAGAGTCTTGACAATTATCTTGATGCTATGGGTGGATATAGTAAAAAGATAGAACAAGCACAAGCAGTTATTGAACAGGCGCAAAAACGCGAAGAAACCGCACTTATTAGCAGTGTTAATTTGTTGGCTAAAAATGCAAAAGAACGCCAGGAAATAACTGACACGATAAAAGGACAGACCGCCGCCCAAAAGCAATTAAACAATGAAGTTAAATTGACTTTTGCGCAAGAATCGAATTATAACGCGAGAGTAAAAAATAGTACCGAAATTCAAAGGCTTGAAGAAAGTAGAGAGAAGTGGAAACAGCTAGGAGATACCATTTCTAATGTAAAAAATATTATTGCTAAGAAATCCCCGCTGGACGAGGATTCTGAGCTTGATACGACGAAAATAAGTAAAAACTTTTCTGCCATTCAAAAAGAAATGCAGAAATTGATGTCAAATGAATCCTTTTCTGAAGATTTCAAAAATGTAAATACAACCAAAAAGTACATTGAAAATGGTATCAGCCTGATTGAGCAAAGTCTTGATAAGGGTACGGCATCAATTCAGCAAGCTGTTGATAAGTTTCAAGACAATCTGGCTAGAGGTATTTTTTATGATTTTCAGGGATTTATTCAGCAGGCTGACGAAACAAGTATTGGTGATTATGTAAAGAGCGTATTCAATAAAGCTGGAGTAGATAGTGATGAAGCAATAAAAGATTTTAGTAATCTTATTAGTGCAGATGTAAAATCGTCCTCTGGTGAGCTGAAAGAAGCTTATACCCAGTACGCAACAACGCTATTAGAGCTTTTCGATGAGCTTGAGAATAAATTTACAGAAATTGCAACCCCAAATATTTCAGAAAATAGGGCAAAAGAGCTTGCGGTAGAATTTCAATCAGTCGTTACTGAGATTGCCTCTGTCATTGGTGTTTTACCAAAAAGTATTAAAGATAAAACGCTAAAAAATATTGACGCTTTTACACAAGACACCGAGGATAAAATCCAGCAATCTAAAGAAAAAATCAGAAATAGTATTGTTCAAAAAAATCAAGCCGACAAGATTAAACTTAACGTTGATATTAGCGACGAACAGACTGAAGAAAAAATAAAAAATACTAGCGAGTATATTATTGATCAGCTGACGCGAATGAAAACAGCACAGGAGGCTGTTACTAACGAAAAAGGAAGAACGTTAAAAGCTGAACAATATATTACTGAAGCGACCGGTAAAAGTATTACCGGGCTTATGAAGCTGGTTGAACAGAAAGAACAAATAGCAGATAGAATCTCAAAATTGAAATCAGAGGCTACCGGTATTACAGATGGTAAAGACAATGCCGATGATGCTAAAACTTTGCTTGAAACGCTTTCGGCGATTAACCCCAACAAGGTAAAAACTGTTCTGGATAATGTTTCTGCATTTGTTGATTCTGTAGTGAAAAGCAGTTCGGAACTTGAAACAACCAAAACAAAAGCTGCTGAATTTAATGCAGCTATTGAGAGCATCAATAAAACTTTTGCAATCTCGACGGCCTTTTTGACCAGCTTAACCAAGGAAGATAAAACGGCCAAAGGAAAGCGCGGCGGCAAAAAGACGCAGAAAGCGGATACTACCGAGGTTGATGAAGCTGTAAAGCTGCAGCAGTTGGTATTGAACGCAGAAAAAGCGGCGGACGCGGTTAAAAATGCTATCACCAATGCCAGTAATTCAATTAGCACCATTACGACCGAATTGAAAACAGCGGCTACCAGTGCAGACGGAGCAAAAGAAGCGACTCGCCCCATGATTGAGGCTGCGATTGCCCTGAACAATACTTTTAAGCAGTATAGTGAATCCCTAGCTGACATTAAAAATACTGCCAGCCTGATGGACGGAACCGTAACCAAGGTCAAGCGGGGAAAGAAAGCCACTGCTGAGACTACCAGCATGGATGATGTGGCCGCCAGTGTTACAAAAGCGAATGAGGCCAGTACCCAGATCCACACGGTATTTACCAAGTTTGCAAAGATTGGAGCTGCAACGGATGGGTTTGCCGAAAAGGCGGCACAGATTATTGCGGCATCTGATGAAGTAAACGCTATTATTCTGGCTTATAAAACCACTGGCGAGCGTACAGCGACTACAACGGCTGATGCGGCAAAACAGCAACAGAGCGCTGCACAGGAGCTTTCTGCCCAGATGGAAACTGTTGGCGAAACCCTAAATAATGCCGGCGAAAAGGTTGGGAAAGCCACCACTGCCTTGAGTGAAGCGGCACAGGCCAGCGGCACGATTGATGCCAGTGTGAAAACACTTGTTGCGGCAGGAAGCCGGTTAAAGAGACTGTTTACCAGTTACTCTAACATCGCAGCTGGATTGCAGGAAAACCTGGACAAAGTAGCCGAAATTGACGGCAGCAAGAATGCAACAACTTACCGCAAGCTTGGGAACTTTATCAACAACATCGTTGATTTTTACAAGAAGTCCATTGGTGAGCTGAGTGCCATTAACAGTGTTGAACTGCCAAAAGATGAAAGCAGCAAAACGGTGACACCGAAGGTTGATGTGGCAGTAACAGAAGCTACCCAGCGATTTAAGGCAACGCTGGATGAAGCACTGAACCAGGCACTGGCTACGCTGAAAGATACCAGCGGCCTTGATGCAAAGCTTGCCAAGGCACAGAAGAGTACGACAGATGCCGAAAAGGCCAAGACTGACATCATAAATGGCTTTGCGGAAATTACTGCCGTATTTAATAGTCTGACGAATGCTGCCAAGAGCATTACTGACAGCATGGCTGACCTTGCTAAACTGAAAACCATGACCGATGAGGTAAACATGGACCAGTTTGCGGAATTGATCAATAATTCTGTTGATGAGCAGATTAAGAAAATTTCCACAAAGATCCGCAAAGAAGCGATGCTGCAGACTAGCCCCAACAACGACCGGGTGACATCGCTGGCAATGAAGACCGGCAATATTGGCTCCATGATTAAGCAGATGCCGGACGGCGCTGTAAAGGAAAGTTACACCAAGCAGTTTGCCGAGCTGAATGATGACATTACAGCGTTTTATAATGGCAGTGAAAAGGCAGCGACAACATGGGCTGACATTGTAAGCCGGACCACTGAAATGGCGGAAGGGGTAAAACAGGTCAATAAAGAGACCCAAGAAGCGGCCAAGGCAGCGGCACAAGTAGCCGATGAAGAATCTGAAGGTACAAATGCTTTGCTGGCCAATGTAGCTAAATGGGCTGAATTTACTCAAGCGTTTGATGAAGCTACAAAATTCCAGTTCGATAATAAAACAACTGAAAATTATGATAATTCAGTAAAAAAACTTTCTGCCGATCTCTCGTCTGTTTTGGATGTCATTGCTCGCTTTGATGAGGAAGGCGGAGATAGGAACGCAGACGTTCTTCAAACTGCAATACGGCAGGCAGAAAAAGATATTGCTGACATTAAAACCCAGACAGCTCAATTACAAGAGCTTTCTAAAATTGATCCTGCTGCCAGCATCTCTAAAGCTTTGGAGCTAGACGTAAATGGCACAGAAAGCGCAAAAATTACTCGTTTGCGAGAAGATTTCAAAGAGGCCCAAACAGCTTTAGAAAAAGCCCGAAAAGAATATGAAAAAGACTGGAGTTCCGATAATTTTGACAAGCTCGTAACGGCTATGAAAGATGGCCAGGATACTGCTAATAAATTTACCACGGCAGTGAAGACGGCCAACGATACCATGGCTGATAATAGCGTTAGAAGTAATGAGCGCCAGTTTGAGCAGATTAAAGATTTTGTGGCTAATTACCAAACGATGCTAACGACTTTGCAGCGGAGTGCTGGTAACAAAGGATTTAAGGATAATGGCACTTACCAGCAAACTAAAAACGCTCTTGAAGCCATGGCCAAGGAAGCCGAACAAGTTAAATCTGCGGCTGACGTTCCAACTTTTATTGCTGCAATGGCCAAACAATTCAAGGATGCCAAAACGCCGATTGAAAGTGTCTCTGATGCGCTGAACGCGGTTAAGACAAAGATTGGCGAAACAAAGGCGAAAGCTGATGAGTTTAATGGCAGTCTTAAATCTCAGCGTGATGTGAACACTTATATTAAGAGTGTTTCTAATTCTTTGTATACAGCACAGAGGTATTTGTCTAATAACTCTAAAATTACAACTGATCCTGCGATATATGCACGGTATCTTGAGTATATTGAACACTACCAGGAATTGCTGAAATCCGGGAAAATCACACAGCAAAATGGCCAGGAATATGCAAGCAAAGCGTCCAAAGAGTTTGCTGAACTGAAAAAGGCAGTGCAGGATGCTGGGCTTGAGACTGACACACTGGCAATGAAGTTCAAGAAGCTGTTTGAAACGAACATCAAGAGCCAATTTGCCAGCCAGGTAATCAATATGGTTCAGCAAGGGTTACGGCAGATTTACCAGAACGTGGTGAATATTGATTCTGCCATGACTGAGCTGAAAAAGGTTACAGACGAAACCGACAATACATACGATGCGTTTTTGGATGATGCTGGTACGCGAGCAAAGAACCTAGGCGCTTCCATTAGTGATATTGTAACAGCCAGTGCTGATTTTGCGAGACTTGGTTACAACCTGGAAGATTCCAAAGAATTGGCTGACGCAGCCGTTCTGTATCAACATGTTGGGGATGGTATTTCCAGTATTAATGATGCCAGTGAATCTATCATTTCTACGATGAAGGCTTTTGGAGTAGAAGCGAAAGATGTAACTAGTATTGTTGATAAATTTAATGAAGTGGGTAATAATTATGCCATCTCCTCGGCCGGAGTTGGCAGTGCATTGCAGCGCTCGGCGTCCGCCTTGCATACCGCAGGCAACACGTTAGACCAGAGTATTGGTATGATCGTGGCTGCTAATGATGTTGCGCAGGACCCGGAGTCGGTAGGCAACGCGCTGAAAGTATTGTCACTGCGTATTCGCGGTGCTAAGACTGATCTTGAACAGATGGGCGAAAGCACTGATGATGTTGCAGTAAGCACCTCTAAACTGCGTGCCCAGATTAAAGCTTTGACCAATGTTGACGGCAAGGGTGGATTTGATATCCTGACCAAGAGCGGAGATTTTAAGTCTACCTATGAAATCATGGAAGGCATTGCCAATGTCTGGAAAGAAATGAACGATGTTGACAAAGCATCCCTGTTGGAACAGGTTGCAGGCAAGAACCGTGCCAATGTTGTTTCTGGTATGCTAGACAACTGGAAAGATGCGCAGGACGCCGCCAAGACCGCTGCTGAATCTGCCGGCAGCGCTACAAAAGAAAATGAAACTTACCTTAACAGTATCAATGGTAAGATTTCGCAGTTCACAGCAGCGTTTGAAAAACTTTCCAAAGATGTACTGGATAGTGATTTAGTAAAGTTCTTTATTGAAGCAGCAACATGGGTCGCCAATACTGCTGATAATATCGTAAAACTCGTTGATAATATTGGACTAATTCCAACTGCACTAACTGGTATTAGTACAGGGCTTGTAACGTCACTTATTAAAAACAAAGGCACCAGTGGTAAATTGTATGCCCGTTTACACAAGGGGAATAGTTGTGTAGGATGCAGGTGCCAAATAATTAAATACCCAAATTGCTGGGAAAGGCTAAGAGCCGCATAGCCACCGTGGACCGGTAAGGAATACGATGGAGCCGAAAGGCAGAAACAAGTATGCGGATGCGGTATGCTGAGAGAAAAGCCGCGATTATATGAATTGACATAAGATATTAAAGATCGCCGGTTCTGTGCGGTGCCAAAAACGGAACAGAGGATTGATTTGAAGGGAGTGATGTGTTATGATTGATCCAGATAAAAGAAATATGGCAGGATGGAGCAAAGAAGCCAAAGCCAATGTTTTGTGGGCCGATGAACACATGAAAGAGCTAACTGCAAAGTATGGCAGTGGGTGGGTTTTGGTGCTAAACAAACAAGTTATCGCTTGGGCACCTTTTGTAACATGGATGCCATTAGATAAATTTGGGAGATATGATGATTCGGTCTGTTGTGAATTGCATCAATAAATATATGCAAAAAATAACTAAACAGGGAAATTCAACTGAGGATTTTTCCGCTTCTGATAAACAGTCGTCATTTACAAAAAGATATAATTGTTCACACAATGTCTTAAAAGTAATCGTAACCATTGCGGCAAACGGAAAAAGTAAACAAGTGATTGCAATGGTTGATACTGGGTGTACAAACACATCCATTCCATATAGTGTTGTAAAGTTTCTTGATTTGGTGCCCAGCGGATACCAAAAAATGAATGCGGTAAATAAAAGCTATGTTTGCAATTTTTATATCTGTAATATGATTATAGAGGATCAAATTCAGCTTAACGACGTGATGGCTGTAGGACTTCCGCAACTGGAGAGCGAAGATGAAACAGAAACCCCTACCGCAAATGAGCAAATGATATTAGGTATGGATATATTGTCTAAATGCGATTTTGCAATTACAAACAAAAACAATAACACAGAATTTACCATCGCTTATCCTTCCAAGCGTAGCCTTGATTTTACAAAAGATTAACCGCAGGACGGCACCTGTGGTAAACTTACCCGTTATCAACATGATAGCGGGCTTTAATATTTTATGTCAGTTCATATAATTGCGGTGCTAATCCGCGCAAACAATGCTTAATCAGCAGCCGAGACACCGCGTACAGAGATGTGCGCAGAAGAAGGTGTGTGAACTTTGGTGTTTTGGTTCATCGACTGTATGGGTAGCCCTATTCCATGGTGAAAACCAGATGGGAAGAAAGACAGTCAGAACATTACGGGAAAACCGTAAGAAGGTTATAAATAAAAATAAGCCCTGACCTTTAATGGCCGGGGCTTTTGGTATTTTTAGGAGGTGATGTTTTATAACAGTTCAAATTACTGGTAATGCAAAAGAGATCGCGGCGCTGATTAAAGAGTTGCAGAAGCCAAAAGAAAAAGTAACCGCAAGCCCTATTCCCACTTATGACGGAAGTGGATATGGTTCCGTTAATATTCCGTTAAAATAGAGTTTCTGGTGATGTTACCCATTTGGCTTCTTTGGGGGTAAGCACGAGTACATCGCATTCTTCACTAACAGATTGAAGGTTTCCATTATAATATTGGAGTGTTGCTACTGTGCTATGGAAAGATTAGCCGTCAATTTTCAAAATTTAAGACGGAGGGTTACAACGGCTACATGGCGTGTAGTATTTTCGTGCTTCTGATAGATCCATAGCCATACTGCTTTTACGAAGATAGGAACAACCTGCACGATGATATTTAGAGCCTGTTTTGGTAACATAGACTGTGTAACTATCGGTAATCACAGATGCTGAATTTGTTGTTTCAGAAGAAGTGGGAGCAGAGTAAGATTGAACCGATGATTGACCAGCAGAGTAACCGCTGTTGTATCCGTCTTTTTTGCCAGCCTCATATCCTTCGTTATATGATTCTTTGCTGGCTTCTTCCTTGCCATGTTGTTCTCCAATGGAATAGCCTTGATTATATCCTGCCGTTTTCCCGTCTTCGTATGCGGAAGTATAGGCTTTCTTTTTACCGGCACTATAACCAGCATCATAGCCGTCTGACTTGCCTTTATCATAACCATAGGAGTTACCGGCGTCATAACCGTTCTGATGTCCTATGTCGTATCCTTCGGAGTAGCCTTGATCGTACCCCGATTGAATTAGAATAGGCTTTTGGTTATCATACCAACCAAAGAAACAAAGAGCGGCGATAGCAAGCGTTGTAATATTTATAAGAACAGCAGGAATGGCAGAACGGATAGTAGGTAGCCTATGTTTTTGAGGTGCAGGAGATTCTGTATTTTGAGTCTGAAGCTCCTGTAGATTTTCGTCAGGTGTCATGATTTATTCCTTTTATGAGGTGAGCTTTATGGACGGTGGAGATTTCGCTTTAGCTATTTTATGTTTCTTTGCGACCATAGGAATGTCGTATATGTTAATGTCTGTTATAGTTCGGTAATACCGGTTTAATGTTGTATTAACTACACACCTATGCTATTATATAATTATTCCAACAATCAATAAGGAGTGGTTGTATAATGACTGAGCTTGAAAAGAAACAAGAAGAGATCCGCCGCCAGCAATTCACTTATGTTCCTAAGAATAAAGGAACACGAAAAGAGGATATCCAGAAGCCGCCAAAACCAAAAAATGATAAGGGGTGATGCTAATTGACAGCAACGGATATAATTAGTTATATTGAAGCCGTGCCTTTGGTACTTAAATACATTGCGCCAGGGTTTATATTTTTATGGATTTATACGCGATTGCATGACAAAAAACTACCAGAACATTATATTATGTGTTCTGTTGTAGTTAGCTTTATTCTTGTTCTTTGTGTTAATAATGTGGTATGGGATTTTGTAATTGCAGTTGTAGCAGCTCTTATTGTGTATGTCTTGAGCCGTACCACCTGGGTAAAAAATCTTTTCAAAAAAACGATATCCTTTTCGCCCAGTAAAACTGTTTTTTACGATGTGATAGACTACGAAAAGGGCACCTATATTTACGTTAAAACTGATAAATGGATTGTCAGCGGTATATATATTGGAATTGATAAAGATGCCATGGGAGTAATTGTAAAGGATTACAAGCTCTATAATGCGACAGGAGACGAGTTTGACACGCCGGAATGCAGTATAGCCACTGTGCCGTTGAACAGAATTGAATATACGAGCTTGACTTACCCTGAAGATTCTAAGGTAAAGAAATCTTGGTTTGATAATTGACAAGCGTAGTAAGGAACCCAACAGTGGTTATGCTGTTGGGCTTTTTATATTCATCTATCCTCAAAACCTTGTCTTACACTTCACACATACGCGGTTGACATTGTTGGATGTTAATATGCAGGCCAGTCTTTCCCGATTATGCCAATTACAACAAATCCTGTAGTTTCACCATACAAGGTTCCTTCTTCGTATTCGTCATAACCATAATAAGTTCTGCCATAACCAGTTTGATTGTTGTATGTTTGCCCACCGAGGCGAACGGGATATTCAAACGGGATTTTATCTCCAGCGTTTATTGGTTTAGTTATGACTTTATATAATTCTTTGTATAGGGCAGACATTCTGGTTTTTTGATCTGACATGGCAATTTTTTTAACACGACTTTCTGGAGAACATCCTTCCTGTTTTAAGTCGGTCATTGTCATGCCGGAATCAATATATTGTATACCATAATGATATTTTGCTATAACTAATAGGAAGGCTCTTGGGTACATAAATTCTGGGATTGTTAAAAAACTTTTATCGGAATCATAAAATTTGCTCATAATAGGTGTTGTTCTAGTATCTTTATATAACAAAACTTGCATCGAATTTTCTTCTGTTACATCATTGATAGAATTAAGAACTCGGCATGTGCTTGCTTGTGTTTCTAGATCAGAAATTTTTTCATCTGCTTTAGATTTTTCCTTTTCCAGTTCTTTGATCTGCCGCTCATATTCTTTGCTTTGCGCTTCCAGTTCTGCAATGCGGGCATCAATCTCTTGCAGTTCTTTTTCTGTCATGGTTTACTCCTTGGCAATTAGCATCTTTTATAAATATAAATTTTCTTTCACACCTTGGACATTCCCAGATATTATACGGACGGTGTTCAAATACGCAACGCGAATGTGTATTTTTTAATTCTATATTACAGCCAGGACAGGGCGCTGGCGCATGTGCTTCTTTTGACTTTGCAACATTCTGAGATGAATAATTATCGTAAATCTCATCATGTGCATAGTAAGGAATAAGATAATCCGAATATCCTCCGTCTTCACCAGAATAATAAACTTTACCACAGTAGTGCATTCCTACAAAATGTTGTTCTTGATGCGACACACAGATTCACCTCCTACACCGCGTTGCGCAGCATTACCATTCATACCCACAGCTGTTACAATGCCAAGTCTTTTTCACTTTCTGGCTAAAGATACCGAACAGGCCCACAGACACAGCCTTTGCACCTACGGATACCTTGCGCAGGTCGGTACTGCCGCAGGTGGGGCATTTGGGAGTATGAAAAATACGGTCGTGTTCTTCTTGGATACGCCGTTTCTTTTCCTCGGAATACTTGAACATATCATTATAGGCTTTTTTGCTGAAGTGTTCACTGGGGTAGACGTATTTTTCACGGAGGGCTTCACAGTGAGCCTCGTAAGTAGTTGCACTTGGGTCTTTAGCTTCAAGTTCTTTAATAAAGGCATTATAATCTTCGTTGCTTATAAGAATTGGGTCTTCATAGTTACAGCATTCACAAATAGGAAATTTGTTTATATTATAATAAGGTTCTACGAAGCCACATCTGGGACATACAACCCATGTCCAACTGTTTGTTTCCATAGCTTTGACCTCCTAAACAGTAATTATAACCTTGTAATGATTATATCACACAGTAATCATACACACAACAAAAGATACAAGAATTGTTTGGAAAGTTCACTGGTTTTATGGACAACAAACAAGTGGAAGCGGATACCACAGCTCTTCAAAATTATGTGAAACAGATGAAAGATCTGGCGAGTGACACAGATAGAGCTGCCCAAAAGCAAAATCTCATCAATTCTACCCTTAAAGATTCCAGCCAAGTAGCCAAGGACGTTGCACAAAACACCAACAACCTGGACGACGTGATGAAGGTCTATACGGCCAGCACAAAGACGGCAACCAGCGTGGCAAAAGCGTTTGGAAAAGCGTTGCTTGGTACGATTGCTACAGCGGTGGCAGCTGCGGTAATCGGTGCTATTGTAAGCGTGATTGCAGAGAAAATCGACAATGTAGTTCACGCCTATGAGAATGCCCGTGATAAAGTTTCTGAGATGAGCCAGAAGCATGAAGAAGCTGCTCAGAAAGTCGAGGATCTGACCAAGCAGATTGAAGAACTCAAGGCCAAGATGGATGAATGCCGGAGTTCTACTACTGGTGATATTGTAGACCAAGAGAGTCTTGATTTGCTGAAGCAACAGAAAAAACAACTGGAAACAAACCTTGAGTTGGCACAGCAGTTGGCAGATATAACTGCGGCAGATACCAGAAGTGCGGTATATGAACAGCAGGATACAGAAACAACAGATAGGATTAGTATTTCTGCTGGCCTTAGAAATTTAGGGCTTACTGGTACATATAGTGGCAATCAACGCGAACGGATGGAACAAGCAGTCGGCGATTACAAAAAGTCGATTGAAGCTCTGACTCAGCTTGATGAAGATTTTGCTAATGACAAGATGTTCAAAGCCGCTTACGAGGAACGTAGGGTTGAACTTGAGAAGTTCCAAAAGGACTCAAAGGAATATATTAAAAGTATTGGCGATGATTATTCCACTGAGATGGACACGTTGCTCAAAAATGCAGCAAATGAAGGCAGCGCAGATTTTGATGAATATCAAGAGCGCATTAAAAATTTATCTAACGATCAGCAGTTTTTAATTAACTTTATAAACCTGTACTATAACAATATCCCGCTTATTACTCAGGCTACCAATGATTTCACTCAGTCTGTAGCTGATGGCGAAGACAGTGTTAAGGCACTGAACGATGCGATCAATGGTGGACAGGCGATAAAAGAGGGTAGTGATGCTTACAAAGAAGCTGCTGCTTTGGCAGAAAAATATGGCGTTAGCGTTGAAGGACTTATCGCCCAGCTACAAGCATTGCATGAAGAGCAAAGTAAAGGTAGTAGCAGCGATGATGACTGGCAGTTTGATGCAGCCGGTGATTTACAGAATTTCTTCTCTAACTTTACTGACAGCACCAGCAACTGTTATAAACAGACCAAGGCTCTTGAATCCGCCTTTAAGGACATGGGCGAGCAAGGACACCTAAGCAGTGAATCCTTACAGGCATTGTTGGCGGTTTATCCTGAGCTGATCAACGACATGGAAGTTGAGAATGGCGTTGTAACCATCAGCCAGGATCTTTTGGAGAGTAAGTTTGGCACGATGAAGAGCGCCATGATTGCTCAAGTACAAAGCCAGATTGACTCCACGAATGTAACTATCCAGCAGACAAAGGCTCGTATTGAACAGTATCAAAATGAAATTGAAATTCTGGAAAAGTTATATGGTGCCATTGGTTCTATGCCTTCGGCTAGTTCTGTACTTAGCAGCGACTATCTCAGTCAAAAATTAACCTTCAGTCCAAATTTAGGCTTTGGAAATAGTTCGCAACTTCCTGGTGTTGAACGACTTGATATTCTGAATAACAAATTGGAAAAAGAGAAAGCCAAAGCTAAAGATGCTCAGAAACAGCTTGAAGATCTTGAAAAGAGTTTGGCCGTAATGAATGGCTATGGTCTTAGCGGCTTTAACGGTGCCCAGCCCAAATCCGGCAAGAGCAGTAACAAAGGTGCCACTGATGCCCAGAGCGCTGCGATTGATGCGCTAGATAAGAAGGCCCAGGCGCTGAAAGAAACCTACGAAGCACAGAAAAAGGTGCTGGAAGACCAGAAAGAGGCCATTGAAAAGGTTATTAAGGAACTGGAAAAAGAGCAGACGGTTCTGGATGGCATTATTAAGACTGTAACCAACCGCATTGACAAAGAAATTGACCGGCTAGAACACCAGTGGGATGACCTGAAAGAGAAGCTGGAGAAGGATAAAGATAACCTGGATTCCGCCATCAATGGTGCCAACTGGGTGATTGAGCAGCGGGTTAAAGAGCTGGAAAAAGCCAATGACGAATTGGAGGACAGTTACCAACCGCGGATTGATGCGCTGCAGGATGAGATTGATAAGCTGAATGAGGCCAACGATGCACAGGAAGAAGCTATTAGCCTGGCACAGAAGAAAGCTGCGCTGGATGCTGCATTGGCCGCCAAGAATGTGCGCGTGTACCGTGAGGGAAAGGGCTTTGTTTGGGAAGCCGACGAAAGTGCTGTTAAGAGCGCCGAAGAAGATTACAATGATGCCTTGCGCGACAAAGAGCACAATGACGCCATTGATAAACTGACCAAGGAAAAGGAAGCCCTGGAAAAAGAGCTGGAAGACAAGAAACAGGCCAACCAGGACCAGATTGACGCCTATAACGATTACAAAGAAAAGCTGGACGATGCCCAAAATGCTTATACCAACGCAAAGAACCTTGAGATTTTGCGCAAACTGTACGGTGCGGATGCTGACAAGATGATCTTGAACATGGATCAGAGCATGATTGATAAAATCACCTCTGATTACACGGAAAATATGCGCCAGACGGACTATGTGGAAAATCAGATTGAGCAGAACCAGAAACTGATTGACCAGCTGGAAGAGTACAAGAGCAAATGGGAAGAGGTTGCGGACGCTTACGAGACCGAGCAGAACCGGATCAACACGGTAGCACGGTTGGGTGCTGACTGGGAACAGAAGATCCTGGGCCAGCGCATGGATGTGCTGACAGATTTCAAAGACCACTACGTTGATGTTTTGAAGCAGATTGAGGAAAAGACCAAAGAGGTTGAGGACCTTGAGCTGCAAATTAAAATAGTGGAGAAGAAATACAACGAAGATAACGCCGAGATTGAAAAGCAGAAGAAAGAGCTGCAGTGGGAGAAAAACGAGATTACCCGTGCAAACCACGCAACCGGCATTATGAACGTTGCAGCCTTTGAACGGGCGCGAGTTGATGAAGCAGGGCCTGAGATTGTTGTGCGGCAGCCGGAAGCCGGGCGCTATACCAGCCTGGAGGTTGGAGACGGCGTTGTGCCGGGGAATTTGACCCGCCGGTTGTTCAGCGCAGCGATTAACCCGGAAGCTTTTGTGGAAAGTGCAATCCTGAAGCGGATGGGGAATGCGAACACTGAGCTGGCCAGCGCTGGCGGCAGAGGCGTACACATTGGCGACATTAACATTGTGATGAACGGTGTGAATGACGTTGAGAACTTTGGCCGCATTTTGCACCAGAACATTGGCTCCATTATGGCGCAGGAGTTCAGCAAGCGGTAACTGCGTATAGACAGGACAGAGGGAAACCAACCGAGAGAGATCAGCGGTCAGGTCCCTTATATAATAAGGTAAGATAACGGCTGTTGCTTTTTAAGGAGGCTCTGAATCATGTGCTATTTAGTAGCGAAAGATAGATATGCTCATGGCTGTGTTGCTTTGAAAACAACTCATGGCAAGCACCTTGTTGAAATGAAAAGAGCCTTAAATGCTGCGGTTGGAGATAAAGGCGTACAGTTGGTGACGATTAGCAGACCAACAGCATATGGAGAGTATGCACCATACCGATTTGCCAAAACAGAACAAGAATTTAGCGCTCTTGTACGCGCAATGCGATAATTTTATATATCAATCTAAGCTGGGTGACAGATTATTGTTACCCGGTTTTTTGTGTGGTATAATGACCCTATTACAATAAGGTAGGAAGTGTTATACCGATGGCAAAGACTGAGAGCCAAAACAAACCCAGCACGGAGTTTACATTTAACCCAGAAGCCAAGAACAATAAAAATAGTTCCTCTTGGAAAAAAGCAGAGGACAAAAAGGAAAATAAGTGATGGAAATAACACAATACTTAAACGAGCTAGTTGCCATGATTCCTGCTATTTTGCAGTATGTGGTGCCTGGTTTATTGATGTTATGGATTTATAACCGGCTGCTTGACAAACAGTTGCCTCAACATTACCTGGTTTATTCTGTGGTAATTAGTTTTCTGCTTATGCAGGTGGTACCAACCAAGAAGTTACAGTACATTGTGGCCTGTGTTCTTGGTGCCGTTCTTTCTGTTCTGCGCAGGAACGTGAAAATTAAGCAAGTATTGCATAAGCTGTTCAAATGGTCCCCAAGCGATAGCGTGTGGGAAGATATTATTGACTATAAACGTGGAACCAATATGGTAGTCTATACAGACTGCGAGAACGATTTTAGTGGTTCTTATGTTGGAATGGATGATAAAAAGAACGTATTACTTTTATCTGGATATGATGTTTTAGATAAAGAGGGTAATGTCCTTACAACAATGGATGACCGAATTGTTATGATTCCCAGAGGAGAAATTAAATACGTTGAGCTTTGTTATGATGAAAAATCAGATATAAAGAAATATTGGTTTAAGCGATAATAACGCCGAGTGGCCCATGTGGCTGCCCGGCCTTTTTTATTTTGGAGGAAAAGCTATGGCGAAGAACACATTGGATGATGCCATTGCGGGGCTGAAAGACCTGGCAAAAGAGGTAAAACGTTACTGCGAGAGACTGATTAACAATGCCAAGTTTGACCGCACGGCTGTTGGCACGATTGTAAAAGTTCTGGATGATCATAGCGGTTATGTGGTGGTAGCTTTTGGTAAGGAATACACCATTGCAAGCAATGCGCTGTTCCAGGTGAACGATGCCGTGGCTGTGATTGCCCCGCAGAATGACTTTAAGCGGCTGTACATTAAGCCGTATGAGATTGACCGGAACCTGTTGAAGCAGGACAAGGTTGAGGAAGACCTGAAAGATTATGTGAATAAGGTTGACAAGCTGCAGGAACAGGTGGACGGCAAGGTTGAACAGTATTTTTATAACTATGACCCGACGCTTGAAAACTGGCCTGCTATGAGCTGGAAAGACGATGCCGCAAAAAAAGCACACAATGGTGACCTGTTTTATAATACAGACAGCAAGAAGGGCTGGCAGTGGACATATGACGAGGAAACCAAAACCGGCAGCTGGGTTGAAGTGACCGACCAGGAGACACTGGATGCGCTGGAAGAGGCGAGCAAAGCACAGGACACCGGAGACGGTAAGCGCCAGGTGTTTACGGCTGATGCCAGCAAAGGCGAACACCCGGAGCCGCCGTATGATGCAGGCGATTTGTGGTTTAATGGGGATGATATTCTGGTTTGTACGGTTGCCCGTACCGCCAGTGACAAATATAATGCCAGCGACTGGGTAAAAAAGGATAGTTACGCCAGCAAAGATGAAGTGAAAGATTATGTGGATGGTGTAACGAAAGATATGCAGGACCAGATTGATAGCAAGGCCGAGCAGTATTTTTACGCTTATGACCCTACGCTGGATAACGAGCCGGCCAAGAGCTGGACGACAGATGAAGAAAAAGAAAAACATGTGGATGACCTGTTTTATAACACAGAGACAGGCAAAGCATACCGATTTATGAAAGGCGACAATGGTAGCTACAAGTGGGAGCTGGTACAGGACAAGGATGTAACCAATGCACTTGAAGCGGCCAGCAAGGCACAGGATACGGCGGATGGAAAGCGGCGAGTATTCACGGCAGACGCCAGCAAGGATGAACACCCGGACCCGCCGTATGACGAAGGTGATTTGTGGTACACGGGGGCAGAAGTGCTTGTTTGTGAAAAACCCAAAAAGGAAGGCGAGGCATATGATGCCGGTGACTGGGGCAAGAAAGATAATTACACAAATAAGGACGAAGTGATTGATGCGGTTGATAAGAAGCTGACGCAGGAGGACATCTTTAACCGACTGACCAATAATGGTGCAAGCCAGGGCATGTTTATTGAAGATGGCAATGTGTACTTTAATGCGACTTATATTAAATCTGGCGAAATTAACTCTGACCTGATCAAGACGGGCAAGATTAGCTCCAAGGATGGCAATGTTTACTTTGATCTGGACAATTCTGTAATTCATACAACAGATGGACAGTATGTTACAACGCTTGATAAAAATTCTATTATTGTTAAATCGAGTGACAATATACTTGCGCAGCTTCATGGACAAGACACGAGCTATGGAACAGAAAACCCAACTACAATATCTGATGCTCTGCTACATCTTGCCTGTTACGCTAAAGCACAAGATAGTGATACGACTTCTTTTTGGGGAAGTTCAAATTTGAATGCTCAGGGGATTGAATTTGTCACTCCGCAAACTGATGGAACTCAACAGCGTTCGTACTTTTGTAGCGCATATTTAGAAACAAATGAAATTAGGTTTCGCGCAGTCGAAGGAACATTAAAGGCTCAAACGAACGGTTCTGATGGAATGTTTATTTCTAATTTTGCAACCATCCAATCCCGTGGAAATATCCAGTTGTATAAAACTGGAAGTAGTGTTCCATCTTTTTATGTTTATGACGGTACCACCAACTGGGGTGGTCAGACACTTGGCTGGGATGGCAGCAAAGAAGTGACCACCCTTGGCGCAAGCACCCAGGCCGTGCCGTTTATTTATGGCATTGAGCTGGTGAAAAATGCGCAGGGTTATGTGACAGACGTGAAACTGAAACAGCATGGGCTGCGCTTTATTGGCGGCATTTTAGTTTAATTTTAGCGAGGAGATTTTATGATGGAAAATTTTAATTTGAAGTGTGAACAGTTGAAAAACTATATTTGCGACGGAGTGAACCAGGTGGGCTTGCCGCCGTATGCAGTGGAGATGATTTTGGAGAGTTTGTTGCGGGATGTGCAGAATATCCGCAAGAGCGCGGTGGAACAGGAGGCAGATGCGGTAAGAAAAGCTGCGGAACAGCCGGCGGAAGAAAAGATGGATAAAGGCGCTGAGGGCAAAGCGGAAGAAAGCGCAAAATAAATATAAGCTAATAGTATTATTGAATGATAAGAATAACCGCCTGACCTTGATTGGTTGGGCGGCTTTTGTTATTTAGAGAGGGAGGGAGTGGCGGGAGGATGAGCAAACCAGCATTATACACCGTATCAGCATTTGAT